>JACCDH011685894.1_pt1 | contig 71326 bp, 58 predicted proteins | sample 7442481 | NCBI WGS metagenome assembly JACCDH01 (sample SAMN15323433, study PRJNA562643) | freshwater metagenome | isolation source: river surface water | place: USA:Blue River Watershed | collected 2017-08-15 | reverse complement strand
TTGTCATTTTGTATCAGAGAAGCCGAATCCATTGGCACCACAAAACGCCCGCCAGCATTGACATGATTGTCTGAACTAAGTATGGTTTTTAGGGATTTCAGTACCGGCACAAAATGGTAGATGTAGTGTAGATTTGGATTCTGTACTGGCGCCTCTATTAACTTTTCGAAAGATGGATTAATGATCTCTTCTTTTTGATTTTTGTAAGTGTAAAGTGCCCATGGATCGACGCTGATGATGTGAAGGCGACTGCTGTCAAAAGCGCCAATTGGATGGTATTTCTGAATCAGTTTAAGATAGGTGGAATCAAAAGGACTCAGTTTAATAGTAAATGCAAAATTGTAGAGCGAATGTTTGAAATAGGATGGTTCTATGGCCTGTGCCGCGCGACTGCTGCCTATCACCAATCCTTCTTTGTGGTAGGATGTAAAGCGCAAATAAAATGGGTCGAGTTTATCGCTGTAACAACGAATTAGAATGCCAAGTCCTAGTACCGATAGTATTAGACTAGCACTTACAAACAAAACGATATGTTGGATAAATTTACGCAAACTTAAAATTGAAAATAGATAAAAGTATCGCTGGCTTCTCCGTTTAACATGCCATACAAAATCAGTATACTCATGATTAGATACCCTATAATATTCAGCCATGTTTTACTGAATGATAACAAGCGGTAATCTCTTTTGTTACGTAATTGTATGTCGCTTAAGAGAATCGGAAAAATATAAATCAAGGCTCCAATATTGTCCGGTACTGTTAGTAATTGCCAAGGTTCATGGACAATGCTGTAGCCGATCTGTTGCAGGTATTGAAAAGCCACCTGAGTTGATTCGGCTCTGAAGAAAATCCAGGCCATACTTACAAAAGCAAATGTGCCAAGTGTTGCTAAAAATGTCGTAATTTTACCCTTGCTTGCCTGATGGTTTTCAGAGAAAGCAGCATTGTCATTTTTCAATAAGATACCCGGCATGAACGCTAACGCATGCAGGAGTCCCCATACTACGAAATGCCAGTGACTGCCATGCCAGAGGCCGCTAAGTAGGAAGACAATAAAAATGTTGCGAATAGTGATGATTTTGCCTTTTTGAGAGCCTCCCAAAGGAATATAAAGATAGTCTCTGAACCACGAGCTGAGGGAGATATGCCATCGTCTCCAGAATTCATTGATGTTTTTGGAAAAATACGGAAAATTGAAATTGCGGATGATATCAAATCCCAAAAGTTTGGATACACCATAGGCGATATCCGAATAGGCACTGAAATCGGCGTAAATCTGACAACTAAAGGCTATGGCGCCTAACATCAGAGTACCTGCATCCAGATTGGCATAGTGTCTGAAGCAATCGTCCACAAATGGCGCCAGACTGTCTGCCATCACTACTTTCTTAAACAGGCCCCAAACAATATGACGGCAAGCGGTGTAAGCATCTTGGGTATTAAAGATGCGCTTGCTTTGAATTTGAGGCAGTAGGTGAGCGGCTCGTTCTATGGGACCAGCTACCAGAAGCGGAAAGAAGCTAACAAATAAAGCATAATCGATAAAATTCCTGACCGGTTTTAAATGTCCTCTGTAGATATCAAAGACATAAGACATACCATGGAAGGTGTAGAACGAAATGCCTATGGGTAGTACGATATCAAAGATATAAAAAGGCATGTGCCATCCAAAAGATTGCATCAGCAAATTCAATTCGGAGGCAAAGAAATTGTAGTATTTAAAAATGGCCAGAATGCCCAGGTTATTGATGATACTGAGTGCGACAAACCATTTGGCTTTTTTGCGATTATCTGAACCCACGGCAAATCCGTACAGATAATCGAGCAATGTACTTAATAATAACAGACCCAGAAATTTCCAGCTCCACCAGGCATAGAAGCCATAACTGGCAACTAAAAGCAAACTGTTCTGCCAGGCAATGGATTTTTTATTGAGACTCCAATAGAGGAGAAACAAGAGCGGAAATAAGGCTAAAAATTCAAATGAGTTGAATAGCAATGTTTTTGGAATTATGGAAATTTAGTGTTGATGCTCAGCCAACATGAGCAAAACTACGAAATTCTTTACATAAACATAAAAAAAAGAGGGCTCCCGGCCAAAATCCAGGAACCCTCTATGCAGCAATTAATCAAACTTTATTCAATTTCAAATCAAAGTTACAACTAGTATTATTCAGCTGTTTTTTTGTAATAAAAATAATGACATAATGCTGATAAAACTTCTTGAAAATGTCAATGTCATGACATAAAATAAACCTTTAAAAGAAATTTGTTATGATTTAGAGAACAAAATAGGTTTTTGCTTGTTGTAAAGGTAGATATGGCTACCAAAACTCAAAAAACAGGTAAAATTACAGAGGCTTTCCTTCTCGATGCGTATGTAGATTATGTACTGACAGAGCAGAAGTCACCAGTATCGGTGTATGCCTTTGCTAAGCAATTAGAAATTGCCGAATCAGAAGTCTACAAATTCTTCAGCGATTTCGAGAGCATGGATACGGCGCTATGGCAAAATGCTGCTAATTCGACAATCAAGATGTTGAAAGCTTCAGAGGAGTTCGATTCCTATAGCACCCGCGAAAAAATGTTGGGTTTGTTTTACACCTTGGTAGAGCATCTCAATCAACAACGAAGCTATTTTATATACAGTTTAAAAGCCACTAAAATACCTCTCAAGAACGCAGATGCTATGAAGGAGATTTTACATGCATTCTCGGTAGATATTATTCGTGAAGGCTTGGAAGGCAAAGAGATTGAAGACCGTAAACTTTTAAGTGATAAATACCCGGATGCAGTTTGGTTGAACATATGTTTTGTATTGGGCTATTGGATGAAAGATAACAGTAAGGGCTTTGAAAAAACAGATGCTGCCATTGAAAAATCGGTTACCCTAATGATGGAGTTGATGGGTAAGAGCGCTCTGGATAGCATGATCGACCTCGGTAAATTCCTTTTAAAGGACAGAGTTAAACCGGCATTTAAATTCTAATTTCTGTTGATTTCCGTATGAAAGAACAGATTAAAATTCCAACCTCTAAAATTCAGAGAGCTGCCAGTTTTGCCGGCACAGGCGCTAAGATTGGTGGCAATTATATCAAATATTATCTCAAAAAAGCTGTTAACCCAGATTTAAGTCGCGATGAGCTCAATGAGGATAATGCCGAAGATGTATACGAAACTCTCAGTAAATTAAAAGGCTCAGCCTTGAAGGTGGCGCAGATGCTGAGCATGGATAAAAACATTCTGCCAACCGCCTATCAGAATAAATTTCAGATGGCCCAGTACAGCGCACCACCGCTCAGTTATCCCTTAGTTTTAAAGACTTTCCAAAAGGAACTTTCAAAGGCACCGTTACAAGTGTTTGAAACTTTCAGTAAGTCTGCCATTAATGCCGCCAGTATTGGACAGGTGCACAAAGCCAGTATCGGCAATCAAACGTTTGCTGTTAAGGTGCAGTATCCTGGTATTGCAGATAGTGTCAGTAGCGATTTGAAATTGGTGAAGCCATTGGCGGTTCGACTGCTTAACTTAAAGGGCAGTGATATTGATAAATATTTTAAGGAAGTAGAGATCAAATTACTTGAAGAGACCGACTACGAGTTGGAACTAAAACGCTCGCAGGAAATATCTGAAGCTTGTGGCCATATCAAAGGGGTGAAATTTCCTAAATATTACCCTGAATACAGCAGTGGTAAGATTCTGACTATGGATTGGATGGAGGGCGTGCCATTGACAGTGTTCTTAAACCAATGCGAAGATCAGTCGGTGAGAAATGCTGTAGGTCAGGCCATCTGGGATTTTTACATCTATCAAATTTTTGAATTGAGAAAAGTGCATGCCGATCCACATCCAGGTAACTTCATCATTGATTCAGACAATCAATTAGGCGTTATCGATTTTGGATGTGTTAAAGAAATAGAACCTGCTTTTCACGAGGCCTACTTTAAACTGTTGGATCAGTCTACTATCAACGATGACAAGGCCTTTACAAAAGCGCTATACAATTTGGATTTCTTATTAAAAGAAGACGATGATAAAACTGTTAAACTGTTAAAGCGTAATTTTGCAGAGATGTTGGGCTTGCTTGGCAGTCCGTTTAACAGCGATGAATTCGACTTCAGTGACGAGGTATATTTTAGAAAAATATACGAGCTGGGAGAGCAATTCTCAAAAGATCCAGCTTTAAAGCATATCAACGGTGCCAGAGGTCCTCAAGATGCCTTGTACATCAACAGAACCTGTTTTGGATTGTACAGTATTTTAAATCTTTTAAAAGCGCGTATTTCAACCGAAGGGGTGAAACCCTATATGGCCGGTCAGGGCTTCTCTATGATATAATAGGTTTCTTCTTTCAGAGGAAAAACCTTCTGATTTAATAAGTAGTTGGCAGGCAATACTGGGATAAAATCTGCACCTAGAAAAATATCTGTTCGATACAATTCTTTGTTGATAGATGCGTCATTTTTATAAATTCTTGCACTCACATTTGGAATGGATTTTACTTTAGAAAGTAACAAGGTTTCGTAGGGTAAAGCCCAAATGCCTAGCCATTCATCGTGATTGACTGTGCTATCCTGAATGAGTAATTTAGAATGTCCCTCAGCTTTTTCGGTAATCAACTGATCCATCAAATACAAACGTTTGCTATACATATCAGACACATTGTGTATGCCTGAAAAGGATACCAAATAGATTAGTACAATAGATGCTAATGCAGGCCATGGCGATCTGTTCTCATCGATTTTGATATAATACGCCAAAGGGTAGAGTGCCACAAAAATCCAAGGGGTGAAATTCTTCTCCATAAAAATAGTACCATCACCCCGATTAAAGAAAATGATGATGAGTAACCACAGGCCAGTTGAAGAGAGCAATTGGTAGGCCAGAACTTTCCAATCTTTTCTGGTAATGATCAACCATAAACTCATTAAGAATAGTGCTGTAGGCATCCAGTAGATTCTGAAGAAGGCCCCTTGAGATTTGAATTCGCCTGTAAAAAATTTAACACTATAAATGTCTTGGAGGTTGGTGATAATATACCATGTTTGATGGAGTTGAGCGTATAAGTCGTCTTCATAGCCACTGCCGCTACTTAGAAGTTTCTTAATGGCTACTAATATTACTAGGGCGGCGATAAGCTGCCAGGATTGTTGCTTGACCATGGTATTTTTCACCTGTCTGATAAAATGGAAACCAATCACAAATGGCAATAGCACCATTGCCATTGGGTGACTGAATAAGGCGATTAGAATGCACAATGCTGAAAGCACAATATCGGTCCAAGACCAGCGATTTTGACTGGCTCTGAGGTTCAACAATCCTGCCAGTAAAGAGGTGGCAGATATTGCCAGGGCTGTTTCATTGACGGTTAGGAAAAAGCATTCTCTGTAGCCAATTATCTGCATGATGAGTAGAAGTGCAGCTAAACGCGGTTGTTTCATTCTTAGCAGCAGTAAAAATGCCAGAGCGTGTAGTAGGATATGACAAGCCGAATAGACACGTAATGTAATTGACACTGAAGCACCCATTTCAAAAAGGCCCCAGGGTATCAGTTGATAAAGATACAGTGCGTATCGGTTGTGTTCGGCAGCGGGATAGCCATTGTTAAGAAGGTTGAAGGCGTAATAGGCTGAGTCGATGTACAAGACACGTTCTTTGTACCAGTATATTGCCAATATACTCAGCAAAGCAAATAAGGCCATTCCGGTTAAGCGTACTTGTTTCATCCGTCAGACAAATCTAACTGAAAATAAGAATATTCCAATAAAGCGTTTAGGGCTTATTGTTGGTGGTGTTGAATTTTAACAATAACAGACTTAGAAGTCGGTGTGTTACTTTTCTTAGCAGTCGAGTCGATGGGCACTAAAACATTGGCCTCAGGGAAATAAGTAGCGATGCAGGTTTCAGGTATATTGTATTCAATTACCAGGAACTTTTTGGCAACTCTTTCTTTGTTGTCGTCGTAGTTATATAAATCGACAATATCACCTTGTTTAAAGCCATGTTTAAGGCAATCATTTTTATTGATAAGCACCACGCGACGTTCATTAAAGATGCCTCTGTATCGGTCGTCAAGACCATAAATTGTAGTGTTAAATTGATCGTGACTACGAATGGTCATCATTAAGAACTCGTCATTCTTAAGTTTAACAGTTTCGAGTTCTGAAACCGTAAAATTGGCTTTTCCGTTAATGGTATTATAGGTATTATCTCTGGCGCCGTTAGGCAGGTAGAAGCCACCTTTTATTCTAACACGTTCGTTGTAATGGTGGAATCCTGGAATACAAGCTTCAATGCTATCGCGAATATGATCGTAGTGCTGAAGGTATAGGTCCCAGTTGATAACACTGCGACTGCCAAGCGTGGCTTTTGCCATTTTACATACGATGACTGGTTCGCTTAGTAAGTGTTTGGAAACAGGTTGTATGCTACCGTGACTGGATTGAATGACCCCCATGGAGTTTTCGGTACTTACAAATTGTTCGACGCCATTGAGCATATCAATATCAGTACGACCAAGGCAAGGGAGTATTAAAGCTGTTTCGCCGTGTATTAAATGACTTCTGTTGAGTTTGGTGGAGACATGCACAGTCAGTTCACAATTTTCCAAGGCTTCGGCGGTATAGGCTGTATCGGGTGTAGCTGAGAGAAAATTACCACCCATAGCGATGAATACTTTGGCTTTTTTCTCATGCATAGCATGTATGCATTCAACCGTATCATAACCATGTTCGTGGGGTGGTTTAAATTTGAAAATGCGTTCAATATTGTCGAGAAAAGCCTTTGATGGTTTTTCATAAATGCCCATGGTTCGATCGCCTTGAACATTGCTATGTCCTCTGACAGGACAAGTGCCGGCGCCGGGTTTACCGATGCTGCCTTTCAACAATAAAAGGTTGACAACGTCTTGTATGGTTTCGACAGAATTTTTATGCTGAGTAAGTCCCATTGCCCAGCAAGCAATGATCTTCTTTTTTGAAGCAATAATATCGGCAACTAAGTTGACTTGTTCTTCTGGTATACCGCATGCTTCAACGAGTTCTGAAAAGTTGTATTTCGATAAATTCTCTTTGAAAGCATCAAATCCGGCTGTATGGTGTTTGATAAAATCATGGTCGATCACCTTACCTGGATGTTGAGCTTCCTTTTCAAGAAGTTTGATCATGATGGCTTTTAGAAGTGCCATATCGCCATTTAATTTTACCTGTAAATAGTGATCTGTCAGATTGGTTCTGACACCCATCATGCCTTTTATTTGTTGTGGATTGGCGAAGCCCATCAAGCCCGTTTCCAGAAGTGGATTAACAGAGATAATGGTTGTGCCGTTTGCCTTAGCTTTTTGTAAGGCAGACAGCATACGAGGATGATTGGTTCCGGGATTTTGACCAAGAATAATAATGACATCGGTTTGGTAAAAATCTTCCAGTTTAACACTGCCTTTACCAATGCCTAAACTTTCATTCAGGGCAACACCACTTGATTCGTGACACATATTGGAACAATCAGGCAAGTTGTTGGTGCCAAACGCTCGAATAAACAACTGGTATAAAAAAGCCGCTTCATTACTGGTTCTGCCAGATGTATAGAAGACAGCTTCGTTTGGGTTATTAAGTTTGTTTAGATGATAGGCAATGGTTTCAAACGCCTCGTCCCAGCTTATTTCTGAATAATGGGTATCACCTTTGCGCAACACCATTGGTTGTGCAATGCGACCTTTTTTACCGATTTCGAAATCGTTTAATAAGGATAAATCGTAAACAGAATTGGTTTTGAAAAATTCAGGTGTCAGACTTTTAGAAGTGGCTTCTTCGGCAATTGCTTTAGCGCCATTTTCACAATATTCGGCAATGGCACTGCGCTCATCATCTGGGTCAGGCCAGGCACATGAAGGGCAATCAGTACCGCCTTTCTGATTGAGTTTAGAAAGAGCAGTTAATCCTCGGCCTATACCCATTTCGCCAAAAACATGCTTCATGGCCATAAAGACCCCTGTTGGTCCTGCCGCAGTATCTTTCGGCAGTGTCAATTTTAAACCAGTAAATGTTTCCGGATTTTCGGCGTGTTCGTGTTTGGTAGCTTCTTTTTCCTGTTTCATTAGCAGGTTTTGTTTGGGTTAGGATAATTATCCGACTGATCTTCGTCAACATGGTCGAGACAAGCAAAATCTTTCTCAATTAGAATGCCAATGCTTTTGCCATTTTCCAATACTTTAGAGGCTTTATAACCAACGCGTTCAGACTTATACCATTGTTCTTTTTCTTCATCCGGAAAGTACACCGTAATGGTATTGTTTTTCATATCAGTATCCAGCTCTTGTATACCGGATTTGGCTTTCAGAGCATAGGTAAATACAGCATCTGGAAATTCAGTTTTTTCTTCCAGATAGCCGTCTTTACTGAACCTTTCAACTTCCGACCTGGTGAGTCGGAGTCTTACTGAGTTACCCTTAATTCTGATTTTCATACATGACAAATATACAAAAAACTTAATGGATTAAAATTCTGTCGGTCCTGCTATAAACATTGAAACTATGGTTCTTTAAAAAACCAATCAAGGTGATGTCAAATTCTTTGGCAAGTTCAATAGCCATAGAGGATGGTGCACCTAAAGCACAAATAATGGGTATTCCGGCCATGGCGGCTTTTTGAATCAATTCGAAACTGGCTCTTCCGCTAAGGAATAAGACATTATTATCGAGAGGTAGGTGATTTGAAAGTACTGTATGTCCTATAAGTTTGTCGAGTGCATTATGTCTGCCAACATCTTCAAATAAACTCAGCAATATTCCATCGGTGTTGAATAAAGCAGAAGCATGAATGCCTCCGGTGCTTTGAAAAACTGTTTGCGTTTGACGAACCATTTTGTTGAGTTCAAACAGTACTTGTGGCGAGATCATAATATTGTCTGCAACTTTATGCGAGGGATTAAGACTGCGCAGCTGATCGATACTCGATTTACCACAGACCCCACAACTGCTATTGGTGTAAAAATGTCTTTCAATTTTGCTTAAATCGATGGCTTCATCATTCTTTAAAACAACCAATATTTCGTTGTCGGATATTTGTTGCACAGCTTCTATCTGAGTGGTATTTTGAATAATGCCCTCTGTAAAGAGAAACCCTACCGCCAGTTCTTTATCCTGTCCAGGTGTTCGCATGGTAATGGAGATGGGTTTTTTGTGACCGGATGAAGGCAAGATGGCTATTTCAAGAGGTTCCTCTACGGCAACGATATCGTCAGCAACTTTCAGTAAAGATTCTGAAAATTTGTGAATGGATAGCTGTTTTACAGATTCATTTTTCATTTAGTGACTGAAGGATGGATTGGTATTGTTCGGGGTGGTCGATACTGATAATGGCGTTCTTGTTCAAAGGTAAAACTTTTTTCACCTGACTGTCTCTTAAAATTGTTTGGATAGAAATGATGGGTGCGTGTTTATGGGATAGAAGTTTTTGGTAAAACGACGATTCATAAATGCCCAGCATTGGTTCGTAAAATCCAGTCTGTGCGTTGAAAAGTACGGAAGCATTAGCTTGTGGATCGCGCTCCTGTATGAGGTTTTGGAGTTCTTGTTCGTTAAATAGTGGGTAATCAATACCCACTATAGCAAAGGCATTCCCAAGTGTTTCAAAGGCCGAGAACCAGGCTGCAGCCGGTCCAATACCAGCCATCTCAGGTAAATCATATATACAATTGATGTCAAAAGATTGATCTTGACGGCATGCAATATGTACATCTTTGCATTGGACAGATAGCATTTTAGCCACATATCGGTATTGTTCCATGCCGTGATAAAATAGTCGCGCTTTGTCAGTTTGCATTCTTACAGACTTTCCTCCGGCCAATATGATACCACTTAGATCTGTCATGTTAAAACGATTTGATTTAAGTCGTTGATAGAAATACAAGCAGCATTTTCCAAACTATACTTAGACTTCACATCTTCCAATAAATAATCGCGCACCACCAGAATGATTCGGGCATTTGTAAAATGCGACAAGGCTATGGATAGTGCGGGTTCAAGACCATTGTTATCCAGTTCCAATTTGCCGATTTCATCAATAATGAAGTAATTGAATTTGGCTTCGGCAGATGTCTTCAGAATAGAATGTGCGATTTGAAAAGTGGCACGACTAAAGATGTATTTACCTACGATGATATCCTGTTCTGAACCTGGTGCATCTATTTCAAATGGATGCATTTGAAAATTATTTAAATCAAGCAGATGGCGTTTACCATCAATGTCAGGGCAAAGAAAACCTTTGGCTCCTTGATGTTCCTTAACAAAGTTAAGCAAGGCACTTGTCTTACCGCTATGTACCGGTCCGGTAAGCAACCATATTTTATTTGTCAGATGCATCATACTGCAAACTAATAACGATAAGTCCGAGTACCAACTCCTTCCACATTTTCAATCCAGAATGTTGTGATTGTAATTTTCTGTACAAAGGTTTAGTTCTTTGTGTTAAGTATGGCATTCTTTCCAGAATGAGAGGTGTTGCTTCATCTTTTCTGTTTTGAATTTTCTTGAGAACATAGGCTCTCCAAAAAGGTGCTACCAACAATACCCAAAGTGCCACAATTGCAATAGTGCGGATGAGCAATGCCAGTGCTTCCATGCCTCCTTTTTTGTCTGGAATAAAGTAGGCTATAAGTAAAATTGATATGGCAGCAAAAATTAAAAAAGGTTTCTTGCCTTTTTTGCGTTTGGATTCAATAGGAATTTCAGGAATTAAATCTTTGTATAAATTCAGGCGTTGATCAATTTGTTTAGGAATTTGATGGATCCAAAAACCCAGAATAATGGCCCAAATGGCATAGATGAGCAGATATACGAGAACAATGGTAAAGGCATAAGAGGCATCACTGTTTATGGAGAGTGATTTAAGAATGCTTTCAAAGAATTTATCGATGGCTTTGTACCAGGCAGTTCCAAAAATAAGGGTTAACACCAGTAATTTTTGGAAGGCAGATTCCATGATAGCCAATATGGCAAACAACATACTGATGGCAGCGTGTCGGTTGTTGATGCTGTATAACAAGGCGCCAGTTAAACCCTGGAAACCAACGGCGATATAGGCCGTAGGGGGAGTCATGGGATTAACGGAGGCTTTAACGGCCACCACTATAAGTGTTGCTTTAATGATGGGTTGATAAGGTTTTGGATGGTAGCGGGCGATTAAGCTGATGATGATCACAGAAAATCCCCCTAAAAATATACCGGTAAATGGGAGGTGTAGAGCATGCATAAGACCACCTAGGCCAGATTCGACAAAGGCCCATAGCGCGGTAAGAGCAATAAATGTCTCGTTGTGTTTCAGTCCTTTTTCCTGCATTAAGGGTCAAAAATAGCAGAAAAGCTCTGGATAACGGCATAAAAAAAGGCGAAATTAATTTCGCCTTTTAAACAATTAAAGTGTTTAAGTTATTTAGCTTCAATAGGGAACTTGCGCCATCTGGCCCAAGCCACGAAAGCTGCAATGCCACCAAGGATGAAGTTAGTTGGTAAAGCAGATAACTCACCTTTGCTGACGTGGTAAAAAGCGGCACATATCATCACTAATGCCAATCCGAATCCTGCCCAAACACTGAGGATAGGCTTAATTCTTAGCAGAGAAGGCAAGAGCAATCCAATGCCACCAAGCAATTGAGATAAACCAATAAATCTCACCATGCCTACAGGAAAATCGTTTACCCAGGGCATTTTTACTGCCAGTTCAGGAATAGGAGAGAAGGTTTTAAATGTTCCGGCCATTAAAAACATAAGCGCCAAAACAATTTGTAGAATCCATAATACTTTTTTCATTTTAATAATATTTTGATGTTGCAAACTTATAGATATATGGTATATATTTGTAATCGGTTTACCAAAGTATATCGGTATACTAAAAGAAACTAATTAAGTATGTCTAGAAAAGGGATGGCAGCTGAGCCTGCGTGTAACAATTTTTTATTGTCTGTAAGAGACACCATGGATATTTTGAATGGTAAGTGGAAGATTCCCATCATTGGGTCGCTTTCGTTCGGAAAGAAGCGTTTTAAAGAGCTTCAAAGGGATTTAGATGGGATAACTGCCAAGATGTTGTCAAAGGAGCTGAGAGATCTTGAAATTAACCATTTGGTGACAAGGACGGTATATGATACCAAGCCGGTTTCAGTAGAATACGAAATTAGTGAGTACGGAAAGACTTTAAACAAAGTTATTGTTGAAATTGCCAATTGGGGCAAAGAGCACAGAGCGACCATTAAATCAAAGATGCTTTAGTCTTTTACCATTTTGTGGTGGTATTTCCAGCCGTCTATATTGGTGCTTTGTATGATATAAATGCCTGTAGGAAGCTCTTTGGTATCTATTTTGAAATTCATAGATGCTTCGTCTAATTGTTGTTTGTAAATGGATTGCCCATTTACATTTAGTATTTCAATTTCTTGAATAGGTTTCTGTCCGTGGAAATGTATGTATTGAATGAAAGGATTAGGAGATAATTTCAGTTCTTCATTTCGAATATCGTGTATGGATTTATTAAAGAAGGTAACTTTGACTTCATTGCTGTAAAAAGTATCCTGTGAGGTAAAAATTTTAAGTCGGTAGTAATATACTCTACCAAAACCGACATTATTGTCATCTATCTTAAAATATCCCAAACCAACTTTTGCCAGTTCATAAAAGTTGGAGTTATCTGAATCACTTTTTTCAACTATAACATCGACCAGATTTTTAGGACAAATACTCCAGTTTAACCTCGTTAATGGAAATGGTAAAGCGGCCGCAGAAAGTGTTGCCTGGTTAGAATTATTAAGAACATAATCTGAGACCACAGTGTGAATTTCTCTCACAGTTTCATAATACAAAACACCATTTTTAAAGAAAGCAAATCTCAGCGCTACGGCGAATTCACCTTTAGCAGGCGACATGATAACACATTGAGAAGATGGTAAATCGATGTCACAAATCCCCTGGGTGCCAAATGGAAATTGAAAACTAAAACTATTCGCATAGTCGACTGGACCAATTTTGGGAGCGCTGTAATTAGAACCGCAATCTGGAAAATTATTGGAAATACTGGCACCTGAAAAAGGCGCTACCTTGGTGACACTAATTGAATCGGCATATGTGTCATTGATGTAATATTTTATAGTATCTGAAATTCTGGGGTTTAAATTATAGAGCCCAGATAATTCGATTTGAGGCCTTGGTAAATTGATATTACTACTTAATTTCAGGTAAAACATATGTCCAATATATGGTTCTCCATTGACATCATTTCTGAAATTGGTTAAAGATTTACGGCAACATATTTCTGTTTTTAAGATATACATATCTCTTTTTGCCACTGTCAAAGTTGCATAATATTGAACATTAGTAACACAAAATCCTACGCAATTACTGATCTTGTATTGATCGTATTTTAATAACTGGCCTGACTTAACGAGTGCACCGGTATTGGCGTCATATACACATACAATCAAATCTTTTGGAAGTTGGATAGCATTAGAATCGCACATTGCTCGGACGGTTAGAGCAATACTATAAGTGACACTATCGGGCTCTGATTTTAAAATGACAGCATCAAAATCTCCATTTAAAACGTGCGAAGCTTTGAGGTTGAGTGAGAAAAATACAACAATAATTGCCGCCAGGATTTTCAAAGATTTAGTTTTCATTCATCGAATTAAATGAAAATTCGGCATTATTCCTAATTAATAAATTCTTATTAATCCCTCACATAGACTCTTTTTACTCTTTGTGAAATAGAGGTTAGAATTTCGTAAGGAATTGTACCAAGCTTTTCGGCAACTGATTCTATGCTGATGTCTTTGCCAAAAATAATGGCTTCGTCGCCTTCCTCGCATTCAATATCGGTGACGTCTACCATACACATGTCCATGCAGATATTGCCTGTTATTGGGGCCCATTTACCGCGAATATAACAGCCTCCAACACCATTGCTCAGTTGACGGTTCAAACCATCGGCGTAACCCAAAGCTAAAATAGCTATTCGCCTTCTGTGATCGGAGATAGCTTTTCGGGCATATCCCACACTCTCATTCGCATCTATTTGTTTGATTTGTGAAATAATGGTTTTGAATGTGAATACCGGTTCCAATAGTTTAGGATACATGCCCGTAGGATCAATGCCATATAAACCAATACCCAGACGTATCATATCCAAACCTTCCTGACTGAACCTTAAACTGGCAGCAGTATTACTGATATGTTTAAGACAAGTATATCCCACAGCCTGTTCTATTTTGGCTGCCTGATTTTTAAGCCGTTCAAATTGTTTTAGTGTAAAATCATCGTATTGTTGTTCATCACTGGCAGACAAATGCGAAAATATAGAGGCAACTCTGATGGCTTTTACTTGCTTGAGTATATCGCAGAGTTCGTCAATATCTTGATCAGTGTATCCCAAACGGTGCATGCCGGTATCTAATTCAATATGTACCTGTAGAGTTTGTACCTTACGAAGAGATAAAAATTCGCTTAAAGCTTTTAACTGTGACAAACTAAAAATAACCGGTTCCAAACGGTATTGCAAAATGACATCAAAGGTTTCGAATTCGGGATTCATCACCATGATCGGTGTTTGAATGCCGTTTTGTCTCAAAGCAAGTCCCTCATCAGCATATGCAACAGCGAGATAATCCACTCGATTTTTTATCAGTTTGGCCATCTCATACGTACCACTGCCATAGGCGAAAGCCTTCACCATGGCCATGATTTTCATGCCTCTAGGTAATACAGAGCGTATGGCATTTAAATTATGTAAAGCGGCACTGAGATTAATTTCCAGAATAGTACCATGGGCCGTTTGTTCGAGTTTTCTGACAATTTTTTCAAACTGGAATTTTCTGGCTCCCTTGATTAGAATATTTTCATCTCTAAAGGATGTCGTATTTATTTGTTCTAAGAAGGCCTCAGTTGATTCGAAGAACTGAACAGGCGCACTGTATGCATCGGCGTCAAAGCAACGTTGAAAATCTTTGCCAATGGCAATGAGTTGATCAACTTTCTTATCACTTAAAAGTTGTCTTACCCGGATGTATAAAATCTCAGCCTGCAAACCACTTTCTTCGATATCAGATAAAATCACGGTGCTCTTAGGGTGTATGGCTTGTTGTTCTAAAAAAGTAAGTGCAGTTCCCAGTCCATGTAAATCATTGCTGTAGCTATCATTGATGATGATACTGTTATGGATGCCTCTTTTTAGTTCCATGCGCATACTTACAGGTGACAGATACATAAAAGCTTCCGCTTTAAATTGTCGCAAATACAACAAACTTAAGCAACATAAACAGGCATTTTCAATGGATGCTTCATCTGTAAAGGGAATTGTAAATTCGATTGTTTTTCCTTCAAATATCCCTTCAATCTTAGTGGTTTTGCCAAAGATTTTTCTCGATTTTATATTTAAATCTGCATCCGATTGCTGATAGCCAAATGTCATAACGTTTCGATCTGTTTTAGACATGACATGTGGATTGTGGTGCATGAGAATGACAGAAGCATTTTGAAAAAGTAGCAACTTTTCCTGAATTTTCTCATCGGGTGAATCAAAGCCCTGATTATGTGCCGGACCAAGATGAGTAAGTATACCAATATCAGGTTGTATAATATTGGCCAGATGTTGCATTTCGCCACTGGCAGAAATACCGGCTTCAAAAATGCCAAGGCTGTGATGCCTGTTTAATTGCCAAACACTGAGTGGAACGCCAAGTTGACTGTTAAAACTTTTCGGACTGGCGCAAACATTTTCTGAGTCGCCAAGTAATTGCACCATCCATTCTTTAACGATAGTTTTACCATTGCTGCCTGTAATTCCTATAATAGGCAACTCGAATCGTTTTCGGTGGTAAGTAGCCAGTTTTTGTAGAGCAGACAGCACGTTGTCTACAGGGAGGAAATTTAAGTTGTCTCCTAAAGGAATTGAAAAATGTCTGTCAACAACAAATGTGGTTACCCCTTTACTTATAAGTTCAGGAATATAATTATGGCCATCATTGTTTTGCGTCTTAAGAGCAAAGAAGATCGTGCTTTCAGGGTGGGTGAGGGTGCGACTATCAATGAGCAAATGCCAATCTTTTTCGGCTTCAGGTTGGCCTGTTAGAACCGAATCAATGGCTTGAGCTATTTCGCTGAGAGAATACAAATCGATTACAAACTTATGAAGTTTTTCAGTAGTAATGAATGTCATTCCATAATTTTTATTTAGGTTCGCTCCTAATATGTCGAATCAACTAAAGGAAAAGCTCGGTTTGTTTTCTGCTATAATGGTGGTCATCAGTGCCATGATTGGAAGTGGGGTATTCAAGAAAGTATCTCAGATGAGCGCTGAATTGCACAGCAGTACCTGGGTTTTACTTGCTTGGGCTGCAGCAGGTATTATCACTTTGATGGGCTCATTGAGCAATGCGGAAGTGGCGGGCTTGATCGCAAAGCCGGGAGGGCAATATGTGTATTTTCAACAAATGTATGGCAAGTTATTCGCGTTTTTATTTGGTTGGGCGTCCTTCTCAGTGATACAGACCGCCACGGCAGCTTCAGTAGCTTTTGTATTTGCAGAATCTGTCAATAGTTTTATTCCTTTGCCTCAGTTGCCCGAAGCCTGGTCGCATATCACACTCTTTCACATTGCCGATTTTCAATTTCAACCCTTTCATAATTTTGGCGTAAAAGGATTAGCTATTGGGCTGGTTTTGATTTTATCAATAGTCAATTATTTTGGGATAGATTATGGCGAAAAAATTGGCAATATTCTTGGCGGTACGGTAGTGGTAGGCGTGGTGTCAGTAATTTTGATAGCCTTTATTGCCGGTCCCTCTACACCTATGCCCGAATCTGTAAATATTGCTCCAACAGTTACAGTAGCCTCGTTTTTTGCAGCAATGATGGCCGCTTTTTGGGCATTCGAAGGTTGGAATAATGTAGGAGCATTAGGTGGTGAAATCAAAAATCCAAAGCGCAATATTCCAATAGCTTTAGGCCTTGGCACCTTCATTGTTATGGGTTTGTATCTATTGTCTAACGCCGCTTTTCTTCATTTAGGCAATATAGAGTTTTTCGAAAATATCAGTAAGAAAGAGAATACAATTGCAGCAGTAGAAGCCATGAATAATGCTTGGGTGTATGGAGGATTGTTTATTTCAATTCTAATTTTAGTGAGTACCTTCAATAGCACCAACAATTCTCTTATGACAGCGCCGCGTATCTATTTTACTATGGCCAACGACGGACTTTTTATAAAAAGTGCAGGCAAAGTACATCCAAAACATCTCACACCTCACCGATCCATCATCTATCAGATGTTTTGGTGTATTTTATTGATTGTAAGTGGTAGTTTTGATATGTTGACAGAGATGCTGGTTTTTGTTGCCTTTATTTTCTATGGATGTGGGGCCTTCGGTGTAATAGTATTGAGACGAAAAATGCCAGATGCGCCTCGTCCATTTAAAGTGCCTTTATATCCAGTTATACCTATCTTTTTTACCTTGTTTAGTGCCTTTTTGGTATACTATTCCATATCTAGTTCACCAGGCAATGCCATAGTTGGATTGATACTGTTAGGAATTGGTTTCCCATTATATTTTGTCTTTAAGCGAAAAGGTCTAATTAAAGACTAATTCTTCTTGTTTTCTATTCTGGACTCGTACTCCAGAAATGCTGCAAGAATTAGCTGAGAATAGTTTTGAGAGGAGGTCTGAAAACGGCCTGCAGAAGTTACCCATAATTGTTGTATCAAGCCCATTCCCTGAGCTGGTGCTACAATGGCATCTAAAGCCAATCTAACATTGCCGGCCCCGGCATTATAAACATGCATTACCAATAGACGGAACCATAAATCTTTTTCATTGTAAACAATAGATTTGGCATCCAGCATTTGTTTGGTATATGGAATGCAAATGTTTTTAATTAACTGACTTGCAGCATAAGCAGATCGGTTAAAATTGGCTCGTTCATCTATTTTCTTGTTTACTTTTAAGCCATAATTCAAGGCTACGCCTTTCATCAATTGAAATGGACCGTAGGCTCCGGCAGTAGACTTTTGTAGTTGATTCGGACTTTCAATTAGTAAAATGGCTTTGGCATACCAGCCATCTACACCATTGTTTTCGAACTCCTGCACACCTAATGGAATTTTAGGGGCTACTTTCTCAAAATCATAGAAGAAACTCTTGCCCATGGTACCAACAATTCTTGGAGAATCATTGATGCCATTTAGGCGTTTGAAACTATCCAATATTTTGCCTTTCACCACAGGGTCATATCCATGCCATGTTGGGGCATGCCAGGTAGCTAAAATGGTACGATTACTATGTACATTTACCAAGCAACTATCCTTGTGCAAATTCATGATTTTCCGCCAGAAGATCACCTGAGGAATATTACTCAAGCCTAATTGATGTATTTCTGCAGCCGAGACAGCAGAAGTACTTCCTGCCACCGGAGGCGGCGTTGGATCTTCAAATGCCATTGAAACGAAAATGGCCAGCGATATGAAAAGCAGTTTAAACTTCATGTTTTACCTTAATAGGACTATTTTACCGGTAGAATGTTTAAAGAGTTCGTTATTGGCTTTGTCAGCATTTAAATCGTTGCTGATATTGTCGTTTTCGAGTTGCTTTATTTCTTCACCGTCTGATTTGATGGTTACAGTATAAAGATAAACACCATTAGCGAGGCGGTCGCCAAATTCGTCCGTGCCATCCCAAACCACGTCGGTGATATTATTACCGATGTGAATATTACCCAAATCGTCTTTGTTGAGTTCCTTCACAACTTTACCCTGAATGGTCATGATTTTAACATTGATGTAATCAGGAACTTTAGTACCTGTCAATGTAAAGACAAAGCGCATGCTGCTTGTAAATGGATTAGGATAAGGATAGAAATTGGTAGCAGAGGCTTTTGAAATTACCACAAAGTTGATGGTATATTCGTTTGAACCTGCTTTGGTACCATTTGCGTCATTAGATTGAACTTTAAGGGTATAAATACCATCGACAAGATTTTTAGGAGCAAATTCAGCTTTAGCCAGGTTGTATGCAGAAGTAGCTGGATAGAATTTGACACCAAAACTATCAAAATTGACACGTTCAAAGACAGTTGAATTCGGGCGTTTCCACCAGATTTGAATGCCATTTGAATCTGTTTGCCAGTTCATTTTGTTTTCATCTTTACTGCTAATCATAATGACAGGATTAGAAGACACAATCTCTCCGTTATTGATATGTTTACCATCAAAGGTGACATCCAACAAAGGATTAATTTTATCCTCGTCAACAAAGAAGTATTTAAGCGCAGAGTTATTAACTAAAGATAACTCAGGAATTTTGGATTTATTGTTTTCTTCAAAGTTAACTTTAACGGCATAAGCATAGCGTCCCTTCATGGTTTTGGTAGGCAGCAATGTCGAAATCATGAAATATTTATCCGTTTTGAGACTGTCTGGATAAAATTTCACTTCGTTGAGAACCGTGTCTTTTGTGTCAAGATTGTATACCAGAACCTGATATTTTAAGTTTTTGGTAAAAGCAATTTGGGAGATATTTTGGAAGCCCATCTCATAATTAAAGTTTTCGCCTTGATCGAGCGTGTCTCTCCAAACTATTTTTCCAAGATTTGGATTGAGTGAACCTTCAGGAACTGCCTCGTTTGTGATCCGCCAATGTTTTAATTGCGGTGCCGTATAATTATCGACATCACTAAAGAAACCTTCCATGTAAATATTTGGAAATCTCTTGGCATCAATATTTGAAAGATCTATATCATTTTCTGTTATGTACTCGTATACGACAGAATCTTTACCCGTATTGGTCAAGCCATGTATATTGATATAGAAATTATCGCCAATTTTACCATCTGTTGGCTTGTTATAAAAATATAGTTTGTTCCAAGCGGTGGTTGGACCAATAATTTCTGTTTTAAGGGTTCCATCAGAACGGCTACCAATCAATTCTTTGTCGATTTCGACATAGCCGCCAGTACCATCATTGTAGTGTCCAGTATCTTCGACCGCCCAGCCTGGTGCAGCACCTTTGCGACCAATCATTGCAAATGAAGTCAGATTGGTTTTCATTTCTCTGAACAGCTTAGAACCAAGTTTATCGAATGCGTCAACTACGTTCTGAGAAACATTCATTCTGCCGAAATTGTTGACATTGCATAAAGCTACATAGGTGCTATCTGGAATAGAATCAACCCATGATAAAAACTCGTTTTCATAAATAGGATTCAAAGAAAAATTGTATGCTTTTACTGCATCTTCATAGTAATATGGTCCGTAATATCTTATCGGGTTGAAAATGCCTGGAAGTTTAAATTGTTCTAAACTATTTTTGTCGAATAAAATAGCGACAATTCCTGTTGCAGTTCCCGGGGTCAAAGAGGTTGCACCATGACCACCTTTTTTGATACCAAAGTTTGGCGTTTTATCCAGCCAAGTATTAACAAATACTCGCTCAGCTGTTTTGGTAAATTTGAATTGTCTCTTGTCTCTGTCAAGCTCTAATCCGTTTAACTGACTGCTGGCATAGAACTGAGGGAAATGTGATTGCGACCAGCCTGGTTCGTTGTCAAAAATATGAATGAAACTTCTCTCAGCAAAATCTCCGCCCTGAATGGTTCCTGTGTAAATCTTTGCTCTCCAGTAATACACAATACTGTCTCTGGTAGCGAGGAGTTTTACAGGCCATTTCTTAATCATACCAACTATGCTGGTAGAGCTATCGCGTTTTTTCCATGGACTGTTAAACAGGTGTGAAGTATCTATTTCAAAAACAAACTGGTTGTTGGTATTGAATAAGTTCATAGATTGTGCAACCAACTCTACTGTATCACCTCTTAAATGCGAGACAATATCAAAGCGTTTTGGTGAAACAAGATTGATACCATTGCCTGGAATATAAGGGTTGAAAGTAGCAGTATTGTTGGTATATGTTACTTCTGTTGGCACACGGTCGTAGTTAACATCTACTGTAATTTTATTGATACCAGCAGTGGCGGCATCTTTAGATTTAATATAAAGATATACTGTATCTTTATAAGGAATTCCGGCGACTCTGAACTTATGTTGAGTAACGATAAAATTGTTAGGATAGCTACGTTCAATACTGATGTTTATAGAATCAGAATTCGAGCAACTTCCTCTATTTTCAATTGGAACTGCAATGGCAAACGAGTCACTTACCGCTGAGATATCTTCAGGGTATGTAAACATCGTTGAGGGGTTGATTTGGAAATCTGGTAATTGAGGTTGAAACCATTGAATAGATGGATCGCCTTGTAAGAATAAGATTCTTGACTGAATAATGTTTAATGTATCACTATAGTTGCCAATGTTTTTAAGCATTTTTTGAACGGTTTCACCAATGCTTAACGAGCCATTAAAATTATCTCTGAAAGCGATTCTATAAAAATCTTGAATTTGGGCATCCACATGACCAAGTTCCGATAAAGATGATTGAGCAAGGAATGCGATAGCGCCTTTATTTCTGGCCTTCATGAAGTTTTCTCCTGAAAGTTTAATGTTCTTATCAGGTGGACCAAGACAAGGATTACCAATACTACAACCATTGAAGTAGAAAATAGGGTATTTGCCTCTGTTGTTGTACTCCATAGTATCTCCAATGTCAATATCAGTTACTGCAGCACTACCATGACCAAGGAAAGTAATCATTTGAATACCTTCGTTGACATTTTCAATGGCTTTTTGTTTGATGAAGGGTTCTGATATACCTACTGACGATTTTGTGAAAGTAGACGTAGTACCGCCCATAGGACATCCTTTAACATATTCGCCTGCAACATCCAATTTATATTTGATATAAGAGGCCTGAGAGCCGTTATCCCCACCGGCAAGGTGCAATAGCTTCTTTCTCCAAAATTCGTTTGTAGAGGCCTCGTATTCTAGTAGTTTGTTGAGATAAGTGCCGAAGTCGGCTGGTCTGTCAATAGTCAGACGTCCTATTGCGACCACTGGCGATAATCCTGAACCGTTTATTTCTGTTCCGAACATATTATCAGAAGCAGGAACACCAATTGAAGGAATAATATTTTTATTGTACGCGCTTCTGGCTAAATTGGTTTGATAGCCTCTGCCAACCATGAATAAAAATTTCATCATGGTATCGCCGTTTTCTTTTAGGTATCTCAAATATCTTCTGATGGCAATTGGATGAGGCACTCCATATGAAAAATGCTCGTAAAGCTGATTAATGCTCACCATTGTATTCGGACTGGTGGCAGTGGTGGATTGTCTGAGCAATAAGTATTCAGAAGCATATTCGCCCATGAATCTTGGTGCCGTTAAAAGAACTAATCTGTTTTTATTGATTTGAGAAGTTGGGTCAAATTTGATCAAATCAAGATCTTGTGAAACCGTTTCGTAACTGATTGCAGCAGCAATATCATTGGCAACAAGGAAGTTGGTTTCTAAACTATCATGAACAAAATAGTCGCCTTGGGTAGCAGAAGGTGGCAGAATGGCTCTTGCAGTGGTTGCCGTATTTTTTTGACCCCTGATTCTCACATCATTTGTAAAATCATAGAAGATCGGATTATTTTTAGTTGCAGCATAGTTCTGCCATTCTACATGCTTTGGCGTATTATCGCCGGGTATACTGAATTTGAATGCTGAATTACCATCCATGTCAAAATTTCTTGGATAAGTAACACTGACGTAATTAACAACATGTGCCTGATAAGTGACACCTGATACAAACTGTGGGTCGAATCGGAAATAAGTAGCATTTCCACCAATCAGGGATGAATTTAATGGAATCGACTTCTTAATCACTTTATTGCCATCAAAGAAAGTATCAAGTAATTCAGTAAAGGTATTGTTGTCTTTACTGGCAAAGATTTTTAATTTGTGATCATAAGGAATGGACTTATCAAATTTATCGCTTGCACCAGAAGAAGCAAATCTGAATATAGGCAATGGACCGCTGGTATTGTAAAATCTCGTCTCTGTTGATGTTAGATAATTAGAATAACCTGTACCACTTCCAAAAGGAACGCTACAATAACCTTCTGCCTCAGTGTAATCAGGATTACTGGCAGAGGAACCACCAACATCTTCGGCTTTACCAAAGTTGTATCTGTCGACATATTGGGTGAATGATTCGTGCAAGAAGAAGGGCACTTGTGCGTAAGATGAATAATTTGAATTAGAGTAGTTCTTCATGTGCCTTGGCACTTGAGTGGAGCTTGAAGGTAAAAAAGTAAGGTAGTAGGCTGCAGTATCTGTGATAACGCTATAACGGTCGTTGGCCAGAAAATTAGGGTTGCCATAGAGTTCCTTATCCAACTCAGCATCGTTGAGTTGCGCGTAGAATTCAATGAAGTCGTAGTTGTTGAAAATATTATCACTTTCACCCGCTACATAAATTGGAATTTCTTTGCCTTTATAAAACATCTGCCATTTCTTTGGATTTACCGTAGATAGGTCGAGTTTCATGTCAGTGGCTGCAGGAATCAATGACGTATAGTCAATTCTGTAAATGCCTGCTCTGCCAATTTTGATTTTAAAATACTTCTGATTGTTTTTGATCCATTCGTTACCATAAGTCTGCGCTTTTAGGGAACCAATCGAGAATAATAGTAACCAAAATAGTAATTTTCTCATGTGTAATAGTGTATTTTCTACAAATATATGCATTTTTGCCACAATTTCTTCACAAAAATTATGCAAAACCCTAATGCCTCTGTACTATTTCTAATTCCAATGCCAATTTCAGAAATTGATATAAACTGGAGTATACCTTTAAATGTTATCAATGAAATTTCTAAGGTACAAGTATTTATAGCAGAGAATGCGAAGACTGCAAGGCACTTTTTAAAACTGATAAATCCAGATATAATTTGGGCTGATACAACAGTTATTGAACTCGATAAACATCATTTGTTAACACAAATTGAGGAATTAAAGGGTGTTTTGAAAAATAACCAAAGGGTAGGACTAATGTCTGAAGCCGGTTTGCCCTGCATTGCCGATCCGGGAAATTTAATTGTAAGGGCTGCACATGATTTGGGTATTAGAGTTCGTCCTTTAACTGGTCCGTCTTCTATTGTTTTGGCATTGATAGCCAGTGGCATGAACGGACAGGATTTTAGGTTCAACGGCTATGTGCCAAGCAAACCAGATGAGAGAAAGAAAGCAATTCAGCAACTAGAAAAATTAAAGCGTGAGGCCACACAATTGTTTATTGAAGCGCCTTACCGCAATGAAAAAATGCTGGAAGATCTCATAAGAACCCTTCAGCCCGATACCAGATTGATGGTTGCAAAAGATATCACCGGAGAGGATGAATGGATTGTTTCACAGCCTGTTTCATGGTGGAGGAAACAAAACATTGTGTTAGGGAAAGTGCCTTGCTTGTTTGCTATCGGTCAGTAATCAGCCTATCGATACGGCTTCTGCCGCTATCTGTAAAAAACTGAACGGATAAAGGCATAAGAGGAATAGTAGTAACACCAGTAAGCTGTAATTTAAACCGATTGAAAATGCTGGATTGTGATAGCTAATACGAATGCCTTTGCCAATCACTGATTTCACTGCCAGAAGTCCTTTATAATTAACGATTGTTGCATCATCGCCAGTTGTCCAACCTTCCTGCCATCTCAGAGCAAGAATACATAATGAATCTGTAGATTTAACAGTAATTGCATTCGGTGTAAAATGGCTTAGTTGTCCTCCTTTTACAAAGAATCCTAAAGTATCGCTCACATTAGGTAAATGCATTGGTTCGTATGCCGAAATCAGAAATTGGTTGTTTTTTAAACTCAAATAATGAAAAGGGTAGCTGTTTCCCAGATTTCTAATCGCATATTTTGAAGTAGTATCTTTCGGGACATCATCAATTCTGGGGGTATTTACTAGGTTTCTTGAGAGAGCATTAAAATTTAAAGTATTACTTAAAGTAATGCTAAATAAAATAATATAAATAAGTTTGTTATCTTTTATTTTAGTAATAATTAGTGAGCTGCCAATGACAATGGCAAAGATGAGAATAAATGCAAATCGATAAGGTGCTCTCAAGCCGTTAAAGATGGGAAGCGTGTGGTGAATCAGGTACCAAGGATTAATATAATTAGGCTGATTACCCAGTCCGAGCCAAATAACAAATAAAATTAAAACCAACCAGGTTTTGAAATTGGGAATGTAATGTCTGTAAATAACAATAAGCAATGGCAGAAACAAACCGGTTCCAATAGCAATTTCATGCCAGCTGTGGGGCGTTCCTGTATCTGTTTTAGAATCATTGAGAGCATGCAGCCAAATTAGTAGGTTGATCTGACTGTCATCGTTCACTAATCGCGGTGAATTGGACCAGAGATCCATAACCGGGAGTAGTTTCCAGAGACTTAAGCCTATAGCGAATCCTACACTGCTCAACACAAACAAGGCTTTTTTGACGGGTATCTGTTGGAGAAAAAGTCTGCCTATTAACCAAAAAAAGAGGGTAAATACAGCCACAATAAAAACGAATGGTGCACCACCGCAGATGAATTGAACAAGGATAAGAACGGGCAAACTTAATTGACTAAATTTCCCTGATTTCAGATACCTAAGATAAAGCCAGAAAAGAGCAGGAATCAAATAGAAATTTAAAAAATTGCTATGTCCAGCTTCGATAATATGTCTTCCGAAATAGGGCGCCGAGCAAAGTATCATGCTTAGCATAATAGAAGGTAAGGTCTCTGTTCCTATCGTTCTTAGTAGTTTATGGGATCCAAGAAGTCCCAGTACAATCGCCAATAAAATGCTGATTTTATAGCCATAGAAGGTCCCAAAAGCAAGAATAGGGAGAAAGAATACACTGAAGTGCGCTGCCTGTGGGTTGGCGTCCAGATCGCTTCCAAAAGCCAGAAACGGATTGTAGTGGGGGAACTGGCCATATTCGATAATGGATTTACGGGCGACTTCGTAAGTTGTATACGTCAGATCCCAGTCGCCGTTACCATAGAATCCCCAGTTTCTGGGTAGCCATAGACTGGTTATAAATAAACTCCAGAGCACAAACAGCAGGAAGGTTCCAGTGCGGGAAGTGATCCATGCAATAAGTTTATTGTCTTGATTCATAGTATACAAAAAAGGGGCACCAGGCCCCTTTTAATTATTTAAGTTTGAAAGCCTTTTTGACTTTATCAACGTAGTCTAATTTTTCCCAGGTAAAGAGTTCTACTTTCATAGTTTTCTTTTTACCATCAGGCATGGTGAAGGTTTTGCTCACCACTTTGTTTTCTCTACCCATGTGGCCGTATGCAGCAGTTTCGCTGTAAATAGGAGATCTCAGTTTGAAACGTTGTTCGATGAAGTATGGACGCATATCGAAGATGTTTTCTACGATTTTAGAGATTTCGCCATCTGTCATTTTTACTTTTGCGGTACCATATGTGTTTACGTTAATGCTGGTTGGTTTAGCCACACCAATAGCGTAAGATACTTGTACCAAAGCTTCTTTACACAAGCCGGCAGCTACTAAGTTTTTAGCGATGTGACGAGTTGCATATGCGGCACTTCTGTCAACTTTACTTGGATCTTTACCGCTGAAAGCACCACCACCGTGAGCGCCTTTACCACCGTAGGTATCAACGATGATTTTTCTGCCGGTAAGACCGGTATCGCCATGCGGACCGCCGATTACGAATTTACCGGTTGGGTTGATATGGTAAGTAATGTTGTTGTTAAACAGTTTTTTGTATTTTGGATACTTAGCTTTTACTCTTGGAATCAGGATATCAATGATATCTTTTTTGATTTTAGCCAACATTTTAGCTTCGGTATCGAAATCGTCGTGTTGCGTAGAAACAACGATGGTATCGATTCTTACAGGTTCGTTTTTATCATTGTACTCGAGTGTAACCTGACTTTTGGCATCTGGTCTTAAGTATTTGATAGCTTTGTTTTCTCTTCTTAATGCAGCTAATTCAATAAGGATCTTATGCGCTAAGTCGAGGGCCAAAGGCATGTAGTTATCGGTCTCGATGGTGGCATAACCAAACATCATACCTTGGTCGCCGGCACCTTGTTCTTCTTTTTTCTTTTTGTCAACACCCTGATTGATATCTGAACTTTGTTCGTGGATAGCAGAGAACACACCGCATGAATTGGCTTCAAACATGTATTCGCTTTTGGTATAACCAATTTTCTTGATGACATCTCTTGCGATGGTTTGAACATCTAGGTAAGCAGATGATTTTACTTCACCAGCTAAAACAACCTGACCAGTAGTAACGAGTGTTTCACAAGCTACTTTACTCTGAGGGTCAAATGCGAGGAAATTATCTATCAAGGCATCACTGATTTGATCGGCTACCTTGTCTGGGTGTCCTTCTGAAACGGACTCTGAGGTAAATAAATACGGCATGTTTTTCTAAAATTGTTGCAAAAGTATGATTAAAATTTTGTGTTATCAATCTATTAATTGCAATTTATCACCATAAAATGTGAATTGTCTTAAATGTCAATGGTGAATTTCTTCGCCTTCCATTTTGCTAACAGCAACTGTAGCCACAGCATTACCTACCACATTGGTGGCGGTTCTGCCCATGTCCAGGAACTGATCTATTGGCAGCAATAAAGCCAAACCTGCTTCCGGGATGCCAAATCCTGAGATGGTTGCTGCAATAACTACTAAAGATGCTCTTGGCACACCAGCAATACCTTTACTGGTGATCATTAACACCAACAGCATGGTAATTTGCTGACTAAGTTCTAAATGTACACCATAAGCTTGAGCTATTAGCATCGATCCAAAGGTCATATACATCATACTGCCATCCAGGTTAAAAGAGTATCCAAGTGGAAGGACGAAACTGGTAATCTTTTCTTTGATACCGAATCTATCCAGTTGATTCAGTAATTTTGGGTAGGCCGACTCGCTACTTGCAGTAGCAAAAGCCAGCATCAAAGGTTCTTTAATGTGACTTAAAAGCGACCATATTTTGTTTTTAATAAAAGCAAATCCCAATCCTAATAAGACAATCCACAGTAATGCCAGTCCACCGTAGAACATCAGAATCAACATGCTGTATTGCTGTAGAACACCCAAGCCTTCCTTGGCAATAACCACAGATATTGAACTGAATACAGCTAGTGGCGCCAACCACATAATGATGTTGGTTAATTTCAGCATAGCATGTGCCAATGAGTCCATTAACTTGATCATTGGTTCGCCTTTCTCGCCAATACCTGCCAGAGCTAAACCAAAGAACACCGAAAAAATGACAATTTGTAAAACTGTTTTATGACTGGAGAGTGCCACTACGATATTTTCAGGAAATAACTGATCGATGAAATGTAGCAAGGTAAATTCTTCTGCTTTAAGACCGATGCTGGCATCCGTTTGAATTTGATTGGCAAAGGCTAAACCAGGTTCTAAAATATTTACCAAAATTAACCCCAGTGTTAAAGACGTTAAACTGGCAAATACAAACCAGCCTATGGTTTTAGCACCCATTCTTCCAATGGTTTTAGCATCTCCAATTCCGGCAACGCCAACAATTAAAGTGCTTAATACAAGTGGTGCAATAATGAGTTTAATCAATCTTAAAAAGATATGATTGCCTAATGAAGTATATTCAACAAACATGGCAATAGCCTCTTTGTCGTTTATAAAAACATTGTTTACGAGCGCACCAACCACAATACCGAGTATCAGGCCGCCAAGAATCCAGTAAGTCAGTTTATTTTTCATGATTTGTTATTATCCAAAAAGCCACTCGAACGCTTCTTCTACTTTACCTACTTTAACAAGTTGAATTTTGGATGTATGTTGTTCAATTCCTTTGTTGTATTTTGAAATCATAATTTCCTTGAAGCCAAGTTTTTCAGCCTCTGAAATTCGTTGTTCAATTCTTGACACCGCTCTTACTTCTCCGCTCAAACCAATTTCACCTGCAAAGGCAATATCTTTATTGATGGAGATATTTTGATAGGATGAAAGAATAGATGCCACGATACCCAAATCTAAACCAGGGTCCTCGAGTTTCATACCTCCAGCGATATTGATGAATACGTCTTTTATACCGAGTTGAAAACCACATCTTTTTTCAAGCACAGCCAATAGCATACTCAGTCGGCGTAAGTCGAAACCATTGCTGGTTCTCTGAGGTGTGCCATAGACGGCGGTACTAACCAAGGCTTGAGTTTCCAGCAAAATTGGGCGAATGCCTTCGACGGCGCAACTGATGCTACTGCCACTTAGGTGGTCTTCGCGTTCGCTGATCAATATTTCAGAAGGGTTCTCAATTTCTCGAAGTCCGTTGCCTTTCATTTCGTATATACCGATTTCTGAAGCAGATCCGAAACGGTTTTTAAGCGTTCTTAAAATTCGGTAATTGTAGTGTCTGTCGCCTTCAAATTGAAGTACAGTGTCCACCATATGCTCCAATACCTTTGGTCCAGCAATATTGCCATCTTTATTGATATGACCAATAAGAAAAACCGGCACATTGGTAGATTTGGCAAAACGCAGCAGTTCGGCTGTACATTCTTTGATCTGACTGATGCTACCTGGCGGTGAGTCGATGGCATCGCTGGAAAGCGTTTGTACCGAATCAACAATCAGTATTTCCGGAACATTACTTTGAAGGTATTGAAGGAGATTATCAAGAGAAGTCTCACACATAACATAACAATTGTTGTTATTGATGCCGATGCGCTCAGCACGCATTTTTAGTTGAGATTCACTTTCTTCACCACTGATGTATAGGACTTTCTTTTGTAGGTTTAAGGCCAGCTGTAGTAATAGAGTTGATTTGCCAATACCTGGTTCGCCACCAATCAAGGTAATAGAACCGGTAACAATTCCGCCACCCAATACCCGATTAAGTTCGTTATCAGGCAACATATACCTTTGTTCGTTACCTTCTTCAATTTCTGTTATTTTAATAGGTTCGGCCTTTGTCTGACCGGATTTACTCCAGATTTTTTTAGCACCTCCAGATTTCTGTACCACCTCTTCGGTAAAGCTGTTCCATGCTTCACATGAAGGACATTTTCCCAACCATTTGGTGGCAGAATGTCCACAATTTTTACAGAAATATTTAACGACCGCTTTAGACATCAGATAAGCCACAAAGGTGCATTAATATTCATAAATTTTCGCATTTGAAATTCAAAAATATTTTAACATTTATCGACAAAGAGCGTGGCATACGGGTAATTATTTTCTATTTTCGCAGTTATATCAATTGAAGTATCAACTTTCATGAAAAAGCAAATTAGACATACAGGACTCTTAAGTATCATTTATCTGGCCTCAGGTTCACTGATGGCGCAAGCCGAGAAAACGGTGCTGGATAAAGCTTCGGGGCATCAGATAATCAAAGATAAATTCATTGAGGGTGATCCCGTATGGATGACACCGGTATTAGTATGTTTTCTTGTGGGCTTAACGATTGTAATAGAGCGCCTTATTACATTGTATTTGTCGGGTATCAACACCAACGAATTTGTCAATCGCATAGAGGGCATATTAAAAACTGAGGGTCCTGAAGCGGCTAAAGCAGCCTGCAAGATGAGTCGCGGACCAGTAGCCAGCATCTACTATCAGGGCTTGGATAGAGTGTCTGAAGGTATTGAAAAAGTGGAGGCATCCGTTCAAACATACGGCTCTGTGTTGATGGGTCAATTAGAAAAAGGTCTGGTTTGGATATCGCTGTTTATCGCCTTGTCGCCAATGTTAGGTTTCTTGGGAACTGTTGTTGGGATGATTCAAGCGTTTGACCGCATTGCAGAGGTAGGTGATATTTCACCAACTATCGTTGCCAGTGGTATTAAAGTAGCATTGTTAACAACCGTGGCAGGTTTAATTGTGGCCATTATTTTACAAGTGTTTTACAATCTAATTTTATCAAAAATAGACAGCATTGCCAATGATATGGAAGAAGCTTCTATAGCTCTTACAGATATGCTGATTAAAAATAAAATTACCAAGTAATGAAAACCCTAACTAAAAATATCATTTATGGACTAGGTATCGGATTATCTATGATACTGACAATTGCCATCTATTTTAGTGAGCGGGATATGACTGCAAAACTGGTAAGTGCCGGTCTTATATTGATGTATGTTTTACTGGTATTTGCTCTTTTGGCAGCAGTGTTTATGGCCCTGAAAGCCGCCAGGAATGCACCTGGAAAAGGGAAATGGACTTTGATAGCATTAGTAATATTATTGGCCTTAACAGGTATCGGTTACTTGGCCGACAGCCATTCACTTAAAGAAACTTACTTAGAATATGGGGTCAATACATCTTTTAAAAGTGGACTAATTGGAGGAACATTAATTGCCACATGGATGGTTTTGGGTATCGCTCTGATCATTAGTATTTATACTGCTTTTACAGACTTTAAAAATCGTTTATAAACATGCCAAGACAAAAGAGAGCAATTCCAGAAATCAATGCCGGCTCTATGGCCGATATTGCCTTTTTATTGCTGATATTTTTTCTTGTAACTACCAGTATAGACTCGGATAAAGGTATTTCAATTAAGTTGCCGCCTAAGCTGGAAAAAAATCAAGTTGTTCAGCAAATTAAAGAGCGAAATGTTTTTGAAATATTGATCAATTCGCAGAATCAACTCCTGGTGGAGGGTAATTATATGGACATAAAAGACCTATGTGCATCTGCCAAGAATTTCATCAAAAATCCTGGAAAGGATCCTGTTTTAAGTGAACAGCCAGATAAAGCTATAATATCCATACAGAGCGATGTTTCTACTACTTATCAGGCCTATTTACAAGTGCAAAATGAATTGAAACGTGCTTATAATGAACTAAGAGATGAGGCTGCTCGCCAGCAATATGGAGTAGCCTTTGATGATTTAATAAAAGGTGGAGACAAGGAGCAGGCCATACTTAAACAATATCCTCAAAAGATATCAGAAGCAGAACCTGAAGATGTTTTAAAATATTAAACCATGGCCAAATTTACAAGGAAACATCAACTGCCATCACAGTCCATCAATACGGCATCATTGCCGGATATTGTTTTTATGTTATTGTTCTTTTTTATGGTGGTTACCAAGATGAAGAGCAATGAGGTTAAAGTTGTAGTGAATCCACCTTCAGCAACAGAAGCGGCAGTTTTGGAGAACAAACAGGTAACCACTTATTTATACATAGGCAAACCCGTTCGATCAGACATCTATGGCACTGGAACCAGATTACAGCTCAATGATGCTTTTAAAGATCCATCAGAGATTCAAGCTTGGGTGCAGGAAGAAAAGAGAAGAATTCCGGCTCATCAAACAGAATTATTTACAGTTTCAATCAAAGCAGATAAGGATACTAAGATGGGCATATTAACGCAAGTAAAACAATCATTGCGTGAGGCCGATGCCCTAAAAATTGTCTATAGTGCTAATAAGGGAAAATCTCTGAGTACTAAATAAAAAAACCCGCACTGAGGCGGGTCTTTCAAATAAGTTTATATTGCTTACCAAATGCTGACTCTTTGATCAGCCGGGATCCACATCTTGTCGCCCTCTTTCACGCCCCATGCTGCGTAAAATTCAGGTAAATGTTTCAATGGTCCGTTAATTCTATATCTGGCTGGCGAGTGCGGGTCTGTTTGTAGACGGTTGCGCAACTCTTCGTCTTTGATATTGTTATGCCATACCTGAGCCCAACTTAGGAAGAATCTTTGCTGCCAGGTAAACCCATCTATTTTTGCAGGTTCAGGTTTGCCTTTCAAAGAACGTTCTAATGCATAATACGCCAGAGTTAAACCACCTAAGTCGGCAATGTTTTCACCAATAGTTAATTCGCCATTGATATGAACGCCGGGAAGTGCTTCAAAAGATGAGAAGTAATCGATGTATTTTTTGCTAAGGTTTCTGAAGTTTTCAGAATCTTGAGCGGTCCACCAGTTTTTTAGGTTACCGGCGTCATCGTATTGTGCACCCTGATCATCAAAACCGTGGGTGAATTCGTGACCGATAACAGCGATGATACCACCGTAGTTAATAGCATCATCGGCATTTGGATTGAAAAATGGTGCCTGTAAAATACCAGCCGGGAATACCACTTCGTTGTTAAGGGGATTGTAATAAGCATTTACCATTTGAGGGGCCATATACCAACGGGCTTTGTCAACTGGTTTTCCAACGTCTCTAAGCATTTTTTTATGGCTCCACAAAGTATTGCTGATCACATTTTCTATCAATGCACTAGGTTTGATTTTGATGGTAGAGAAATCTTCCCATTTGTCAGGATAGCCAATTTTGTAAGTGAAGGTAGAGAGTTTTTTCTTAGCCATCATTTTAGTACTATCACCCATCCAGGTAATTTTATCAATTCTTTCGCTATATACCGCTCTGACGTTTTCGATCATTTCAGCCACTTTTTTCTTAGAAGATTCAGGGAAGAACTCTTTCACATAAAGGCGGCCAAGGATATTGCCTTCGCCCAGACCTTCGGTGATGTCAATTGCCTGAATATCTCTTTTCTTTTGCTCTTTAATACCGCTTTTGATGGTGCCATAAAAATGGAATCTTTCATCTTTAATAGCCTTGTTTAAATAGCCGGCAAAAGTTGAAATTAATTTGTTGTAAGTATATAATTTTAAAGTTTCTACAGATGTTTTGCTTAATAAATTATTTAAGTCAGAAAAATACTGTGTATTGTGAACAATAATTTCATTGGTAATGATACCTTGTTTGGCAGCAAACATTATCCAGTCGACTTTTGGAGACAACTTACTTAATTCGGAGGTAGGGATTTTATTGTAAGTTTTGATGGGGTCTCTCATTTCAACATTGCTCAGTTGAATAGCAGCAAGTTCTGTTTCGAAATCCAGGATGGTTTGACCAGGGTTGGTAACTTTTCTGTTACACAAACCCATCATCTTATCGATGTATTTTACGAACTCTGCACGGATCATAGTCATACGCTCGTCTTTACCTGAGTAGTAACTTTTCTCGCCTAAACTTAAACCTGATTGAGACCATTTAACAGCGTTCATTTTACTGTTTCTGTCATCAGCATCTACATAAATACCAACTACAGAGGAAACGCCTATCATTTGTAATTCGCCAGATACAGCGGTCCAATCTTTTAAAGATTTGATAGCATCAATCTTTGCAATGTATTTTTTAAGTGGCGTCAGACCAAGTTTTTCGATGCTGGCTGTATCCATGTAAGAACGGTACATGTCAGCAATTTTTTGTTCATCACTGCCAGGTTTAGCTGTTTTGTTGTTGATGGCTCTGTCGATGATGCCTTTCAAATTCACTTCATTGTTCTCTTTGTTCAAGATGCCAAAAGCGCCCCAGTTGCCTTCTGTAGCAGGAATTGGGTTGTTCTTTTTCCAGTTGCCATTGGCATAACTGTCAAAATCATCCGTAGGTTTGAAGTTTAAATCCAGGGATGAAATGTCGAATGCTGGAACAATTTTAGCCATAAGATTCTGGAGGGTGGTTTTGGTTTTACTAGATACTGTAACAAATGTAAAGCTGCCTAAAATCAAGACAGGTGAGGCCAGTATAAAAAATCTGGTAATTAGTCGTTTCATGGTGGCAAGAATAGGAATTTTTCTGTAATTTCGTAGACTATGTTCGACAAACGAGCCATTTTTCCAATCATTTGCCTGTTTTTACTGATGGTCCCGCAGCTCGGTTCTGCTCAGGGTCCGAATATTAAGTTTGATGTAGATACTGCTGATTTTGGTGTTGTGGCGGAAGGAGATTCTGTGATCTACGATTTTTGGTTCACCAATATTGGCAAGGATTCGGCAAAGATTAATCAAGCTTATCCTGCTTGTGGTTGCACTTATCCTACCTATACACAAGGTAAGATTGCGCCTGGTGGAAGAGGCAAAGTACATGTTGTGTTTCATAGTAAAGGCTTTGGTGGTCAGACGCTCCTGAAAGAAGTTATCATTATCAATACCGGTCCCGAACGCTATGCCAGATTTAAAGTGAAAGTAGTTAATGCAGCTTTTAAAAAGGAATTGGAAGACTATCAAAAGCAAATGGAGCAAGGGACTAAAAAAGGAAAGAAAAAGAAGAAAAATAAATAGGAGGCATGAAGAAGGTACTAATCACCGGAGCGAATGGCTTACTGGGACAAAAATTAATAGATCTCTATCTGACGAAAGAGGATAGAATTGTTATTGGCACGGGCGTTGGACCTTGTCGCCATGATAGAAAAGGGACATTTAATTACGAAGAACTTGATATTACCAATGAGGCTGAGGTAATGGCTCTAATTACTGAAATCAAGCCCGATACTGTCATCAATACCGCGGCTATGACCAATGTAGATGCTTGTGAAGGCGATCATGAAGGTTGCGATAAATTAAACATCGATGCTGTCAGATATCTCGTGAATGCTTGCAATGTCAATCACGCACATCTGATTCATATTTCAACTGATTTTATTTTTGATGGTACGCATGGTCCGGTTTCAGAGGAAGAAGCGCCTAAGCCACTTAGTTATTACGGTTGGTCTAAGTACAAAGGCGAGCAAGAGGTCACGCAACACAGTAAATCGTATGCCATTTTAAGAACTGTTTTGGTATATGGTGTGGTGTCAGATATGAGTCGTAGTAACATCGTTTTATGGGCAAAAGGAGCACTTGAAAAGCAACAGCCAATGAAAGTGGTGAATGATCAGTTCAGGACTCCAACACTGGCAGAGGATTTAGCGATGGGTTGTTATTTGGCAGAAGAGAAAGAGGCTAGGGGCATTTTTAATATTTCGGGTAAGGATTTTTTGAGAATAGATGAATTGGTAATTCGAGTTGCCAATTTCTTTGGATATGATACAGCTTGTGTTAGTACCACCAGTTCAGATGTGTTAAATCAAGCAGCCAAGCGACCGCCAATTACGGGTTTTATCATTGACAAAGCCAGAAAAGAATTGGGGTATGAACCGCATAGTTTTGAAGAAGGTTTGGCCATTGTAGCCGAGCAATTAAAAGGTAAATAGATGCAGTATTTGTATGTTGTCATAGGAGGCGGTTTAGGTGCTGTTAGTCGGTATTTCATTCAGGAATGGCTGGGTAAGAGTGATGGACAAAACTTTCCCTTTTCAACGTTTCTCATCAATATTGTCGGATGTTTATTGATTGGAATTCTCGCAGCATTTTCGGTAAAAATGAAATGGCCAGAACTGATGACACTTTTGGTTTTTACTGGTTTTCTAGGTGGTTTTACCACTTTTTCGTCATTTTCACTCGAATTTTTACAATTGATGAGAAATAATCACCTCTCAACTGCGTTTTTATATGTAGGTTTAAGTAATATTGTAGGAATAGGACTTTGCATTTTGGGTTATCATCTTGTCAAATGAGAAAAAGAGTTTTACATATTATACTTTTAGCGATGATGTTTTTGCAGGTGCGTCAATCCATGGCCTTGCAGATCATTATCAATATGAGTGAGGGTCAGAAAAACCATCTGAAATCGTATGGTATAGCCTATTGGGTATTGGCACAGGGTGGTGAGGTTGAATGGTTATTGAATTATGAAGGAGGAAGTTTTCTTTTCAATTATGATGTTACCTACGAAAATGAGTGTAAAATCAGAGGGGTAGGCTACGAAGTAATTGCAGAGGCAAAGGCCAATGCTATTCATGCTGAAATTTCTAATCCAGAGGTTAACATGGAAAGTGTTAAGCTCTTAAAAGCACCAAAAATTGCTGTTTACACACCAAAAAATAAGCAGCCATGGGATGATGCCGTAACAATGGTTTTAGAATATGCAGAGATACCATATGATAAGGTTTTTGATGATGAAGTTTTAGAGGATAAATTGATTTTATATGATTGGTTACACCTACATCATGAAGATTTTACAGGTCAGTATGGCAAGTTTTGGAACAGTCATCGAAATGCTACCTGGTACATTGATGAAGTGAAAGAAAACGAAGCCAATGCTGCTAAACATGGTTATAGTAAAGTATCAGCCATGAAGTTGGCAGTTTCAAAAAAGATTCGTGATTTTGTATTGGGTGGTGGGTTTTTATTTGCCATGTGCAGTGCCACTGATACCTATGATATTGCATTAGCGGCAGAAGGTACAGATATTGTTGAAAGTATGTTTGATTATGATGGTGTTGATCCGGATGCTCAAGATAAACTGAATTTTAACAACACGTTTGCTTTCAAAGATTTTCTGGTTGAGAAGAGTCCATACGAGTACGAGCATGCTTCAATTGACAATACAATGTCTCACAATTTTATTCAGGAGGAAAACGATGTTTTTAGTCTTTTTGATTTTAGTGCTAAATGGGATATTGTACCGACCATGCTATGCCAGAACCATACTCAAACTATTAAGGGTTTTATGGGTCAGACCACAGCTTTTAGAAAGCAATACATTAAAAGTGAGGTATTGATATTAGGTGAAAATAAAGCATTAGAAGAAGCCAGATATATACATGGCACTATGGGAAAAGGCACCTGGACATTTTATGGCGGGCATGACCCCGAAGATTATCAACATTTCATTGAAGAACCGCCAACCAATCTGGCACTTTTCCCTAACAGTCCGGGTTACAGATTAATCCTCAACAATATCCTATTTCCGAGTGCAAAGAAAAAAAAGTTGAAAACCTAAGTTTAAACTATTACTTTTGAAAGTATTATGCAGATCTTTAAATCATTAATTGAAAAAACCGCTTATGGCGTTTGCACCAAGATTGGTGAAAAGATAGGTTTAAGTACCCGCAGAATCAGATTGTTTTTTATTTACACCAGCTTTCTAACACTTGGTTCTCCTGTGATAATATACATGATTTTGGCATTTTGGATGAATATGCGTAACTATGCCAGAGAGAAGCGCACAGCTGTTTGGGATCTTTAGAGACTCTCCACAATATCCACTTTACTAACTCCACTTACTCGATACTCTTTATTGCTGGGTTGCTCAAAACACTGGTACCAGCTGCGTAACTTTTTACCCTTTTTGAAAATTCTACCCGTATCAAGTTTAAAGAGGGCGCCGAACGGCACTTGTTCCAGAAGTAGTTTTTGATCTTTATCATAGCGTGCCAATACTTTCATTAGGTGAGCATCACTACAACTACTTGCCGATGGGTCGTGCATGTATTTTCGAATCGCAATAACAATATCTTCCGGCAGTTGATGGTGTGTAACCACCGGTTCCAGCATCGTTTTAAATTCGGCTTTCCATTCCTTACCATGTGGGTCGATTCGGTTTCTGAATTTTTCAAAAGCAGTAAGATGTGCGACCTCGTGTAAGAAAGTAATCAGAAAATTGTAGGGATTAAGGTCCTTGTTGACGGTAATTCTGTGTTGTCTGCTGTCTGGTCCCGGCGAACGATAGTCGCCAAATTTACTGCTTCTCGGTTTATTAAGTTTTAATTGAACTTTATAGCGGATGAGCAAATCTACCACGTAATGTTCTGTTCCGGGCGGAACAAACCGGCTGATTTTTTCTGTGAGTTCGGCACGTGTCACTTAATCTTCCTCGTTCAGTTGTTTTGTATATTCTTCGTAGATCAGTTCGAGTTCGGCATACCAGGTTTCACCGTATTGTCTGATTAAAGGTTCTTTTAGAAACTGGAATACCGGTAATTGTAGTTTTTTACCCAAAGCACATGCCGCTTTACAGATGCTCCATTGATGGTAATTGAGCGAATCCATTTCGCCGATTTTACCGATTCTGATGGGGTATAAATGGCAACTAATAGGTTTATAATAGTCGCTTTTGCCATCTTTGTATGATTTTTCGATAGCGCAACTTAGAATACCTTTGTCTCTGAAGGCAAAGACACATTCGCCAGTAGGTAAACAGGTAGTTGCCATATCCTCTTCATCGAAACCTTCTGCAAATCCCTCAAACTTTAGCAATTCCAGACCTTTTCGGGTCATGTATGGCTTGATGAGTTCCAGATTTCTTTGAATATCGGCGATATCTGAAGGATTAAGAGGTGCACCTCTGTCACCTTCCACACAGCATGCTCCCTTACAAGCGTTTAAATCACAGACAAATTGCTGTGTAAATAATTCGTCTGAAAGCAAGGTATTGCCGTGTTCAATAATCATTGCTTAATAGTTTTGGTAGCCTTTAGTTTCCAGGTTAGCCGCTTTCTCGAGCACTTCCTCTTCCATTTGTTTCATAAAACGACTGATTTCGTTCCAAATTTCAGGTTTAGATTGTGCCACAATTTTAGCGGCATATAAACCAGCGTTTTTAGCACCATTGATGGCCATAGTACCAACTGGAATACCAGGAGGCATTTGAACAATGCTGTATAAAGAATCTGTACCAGACATGTTAGATGATTTAACTGGCACACCAACAACCGGAAGTTCAGTTAAACTGGCAGTCATGCCCGGAAGATGGGCTGCGCCACCAGCTCCAGCGATGATGCATTTAAAGCCATCTTTTCTGGCATTTTGTGCCGCCTCATACATTCTGGTTGGCGTTCGATGGGCGCTAACAATAGTCAGATGATAAGAAATACCCATATTGTCGAGTACCATGGCAGCTTCTTTCATAACTGGAAGGTCGCTGTCTGAACCCATAATAATTAAAACATCTTTCATTTTAATGGTGATTTGCTGCAAAGATACTTTTTTAAGTGAAATTAATCACGGCGTATCGATTACAGTTGTTTCATGCCAAGATGTGCTCTCACGATACCTGCTTTCTGGCGAATGTCTTCCAGAGAATCTCCTAAAATGGTGATGTGTCCCATTTTTCTTTTTGGCTTGGTATGCGTTTTATTGTAAAGATGGATGTACACTCCTTTCAAATTAAGGATGGTGTCTAAACCGGTAATTTCGTACAAACCATTAACGCCTTCGGCTCCCAAAAGATTGATCATAGCGGCTGGTTGAAGAAGTTCTGTATTGCCTAAAGGCATATCCATCAAGATGCGATTGAGTTGTTCGTACTGACTGGTATAGCAGGCTTCTATGGTGTGATGTCCACTGTTGTGAGGGCGGGGTGCAATTTCGTTCACATAAATATTTCCGTTTCTGTCTAAAAACATCTCAACAGCAAATAGTCCGGCACCTTTTAATTTTACAACACAATCCAAAGCAATTTGTCTTGCTTTTTCCTCAATTTCAGGAGATATTTCAGCGGGCGCAAATAAGAATTCTACCAGATTGGCTTTTGGATCGAATTCCATTTCTACGGTAGGAAATGTCTCTGTTTGACCTATGTCATTGATGGCCACAATTACAGATAGTTCAACCGCATTTTCAACAAATTCCTCTAACACAACAGGCTCTTGAAAAGGGATGTTATTGATATCTTCTAACATGGCACTCTTACTGACCAGTTCGACACCTTTACCATCGTAGCCGCCTTTGCGCAATTTTGCCGCTACTTTATGGCCTTTTAATGTTGCCAGTTTGTTGGTCCACTCCCCCGGATTTTCCGCTAATTCAAAATCGGTGGTTGGAATATGGTTGTTTTTAAAAAATAATTTTTGAAGTCCCTTGTCTTGAATGATCTCCAGAATTCTTGGAGAAGGTATGATAGTTTTACCTTCGGACTCCAGGCGTTTTAATGCTTCTAGATGGATGTGTTCGATTTCGTATGTCAATACATCGCAAGATGCTGCCAGTTCGTAAATTTTGTTCTCATCCATCAAACTGCCTACAAGATGTTGATTAGCTAAACCTGAAGCAGGCGCATCTTCGACATCCAGAATATGGTATTTGATATTCCAAGGTTTCCCTGCTTCTATCAGCATTTTACCTAACTGACCTCCGCCAATTATCCCGATTGTTTTTTTAGATGGCAACATAAATTAAGGTGCAAAAATAGCCTTTTCATCTTTTTTACGGACTAAATAGATGTAGTTTTTGCCATATAAGTTTTGAAAGGAGTCACTTTTAATTAAGGAGAAAGCATTTAACAATTCGTTTTCTTCCTGGTTTTTTAATAAGGCAGCGCGACTGTATTTGGTATTAAGATTTCCTAAGTCGGTGTAAATGGTTTTACCTGAATCAAGGTATTGTTTGATTTCTCTGAGTTTGATAAACCGGTTTTGATCTTCAAATCCATAAATGTAGCAAACCTGGTTTTCAACCTGAGCTTTATTTTCGAACACAAATAAAGCATCCGGGTGCTGTTTGTAATAGATTGTCTGAGTATTGGTGCGACTAATATCGAGACATGCGGAAGGGATGATGCCTGTGCTCAGGTTCCATACCAACAACATTAAGGCTGGAATCAGTATGGCATTATCAAATTTTAGTTGGTATCTGAATGCTAAAAAAGCCAAAATAAGAAATGGTAGCATGGCCATAAATTCTGCATTGCCTGAAGAGAGAAAAGCAAATAAGAGGATGAAGATGGCTGTCAATAAGAACAAAAGTTCAGTTCGCTGATTGGATTTTTTCTTTTCAATTTTAAGTATCCCTTGTCTTTTAGTGAAAAATAAATAGATCAATCCTGCAAACGTCACAATGACGAGGGATGCTATTGTTATGTATTGAGAAAATAAAAAGCCAATTTGGCCATGTACCTGAAAAAAGGTTCTAAAAATGTTGATGAAGGTGAGAATTAAAGCACTTATACTTACATCTATACCTGCGCCACCACTGCTGTATTGTCCCAATAAGAATCCTATAAAACTAATGTTGCAATATCTGCCAAGGACATAGAATTGGAAATAAATGATGGGGGTTAAAAGGAGGGTAGCAGATAGTAAAAGGCCGTGTTTGATGCCACGACCAGAAAATTTCCAAGTGTGTATGAATAAGGCAAGCGCCCACCAGATTTGAAGTTGATGGGTGCAAATTGCGAGAACGGCAAACACACCAGCCAAAAAAGTGTTTACTAAAGTGCTCGAATTCAAATAAGCATAAGCTGATGCAAAGGTCCACATAATTGGGAGTACATAAGTTTCTGCATCAGTGGCAAATCTGAGAAATCCGAAACTGGAAGCCGCCAGGACTGCTATGATAACAGCGTTTGATAGAGAATAACCGCCGAGTTTAACAATTTGAATAAACAGAATCAAAGATATTGATGCTGCAAAGGCATTCATGATCAACAAGGCTTTTACTGCGCTAACCGGATAAATAAGATTAAGAAAGTGCCAGGTTTGCAGACCAAAGTAATTGTATAGTACGTGGTGGCTATTGCCAAAAATATCATTTTGGTGTTTCACACAAGCCGCATAATACCATGAGTCGATGGTAAGGTTCGAATTTGGGAGTAGAAAGAAAACGGCGAACAGGCCCGTCAGGAAAAAGAATGGCAACAGTGATTTGAATTTCTCAAGCATCATGCTTCAACAGAGTTGCCGACAGCATTTCGGGCAATGGCAATAGATTGAATAATGGAGCGATCATCTTCAGCCCCATTGCCAATAACGATGATATCAGCTCCGGCGATATAGGCTGCGCGAGCAGCTTCAGAAGTTCTGATGCCGCCACCAATTATTAATGGTAGTTGGGTGTGTTTTTTAACAGCAGCGATCATTTTAGAAGGGACACAATTGATGGCACCGCTTCCGGCATCCATATACAGGCATTGCATTCCCATCATTTTTCCGGCTAAGGCAGTGGCAACGGCAATATCTGCTTTGTCTGCTGGAATGGGTTTGGTATTGCTGATGTAGCTGACGCTGGTTTCTTTACCACCATCAATTAGAAGATAGGCTGTCGGTACAATATCTAAAGAACTGGAGGCAAGACCTGGTGCAGCCACCACTTGTTTACCGATTAAGTATTCGGGGTTTCTGCCACTGAGTAAGGAGAGGAAAAGAATACCATCAGCCTGCTCATCAATCATAAATTCGTTGCCTGGGAAAATATATACGGGCCCTTCGAAGTTATCTTTAATAATGCTAAGCGTCTGAGATAAAACACCCGAGGTAACCAGACTGCCACCAACAAAAATATAGTCGATTGAATTGCGTTTGCAGTGCTGTACAATATTTAATACACTCTCTGTTGCTTGATCTGGGTCGATAAGGACTGCTAAAGCCTTTTTATGCTCATTTTTAAGAGCGTATATTTGATTAAGCAAATTTGACATCAGTGTTGTGGAACGCTTTAATTTATGAGGGTAAAGGTAGGACTAATTTTTGAAAAGGCAAGAAAAATATAGACCTTTTTTGTTTTCAACAAGCGAAGATTAATACCCCATAAGGGTTTTGCGATTTCTGTGGAAAAGTCCATTTCATTTTGTGCAAATGAAGGAAGTAGTTTTGAAGGACTTCTTTGCTAAAAAATGCATCGAAGTCATTTTTGTTTAAAGAATAATTCAACACCAAAAACGCCAATAATTAATATGCAGCCAAACCTAGACCAAATGAAGAAGGGCCTTAAATTCACAAGGCAAAACACAAAAGAAGGCGTACAACCGTACGACCTGTTCCAGTATGAATACCGCACCTCGGTGATTAAAAATCCGAATGGTGACATTGTATTCGAAATGAAGAATGTAGAAGTACCTGCATCATGGAGTCAGGTAGCTACAGATATTTTAGCACAAAAATATTTCAGAAAAGCCGGTGTACCTCAGGCGGATGGCTCTCTGGGAAGTGAAACCAGCGTTAAGCAAGTCGCTCACAGACTGGCTGATTGCTGGAGACAGTGGGGCGAGAAGTATGGTTACTTCGCTTCTACTGAAGATGCACAGATTTTCTATGAAGAGTTAGTATACTCTATTATTGCGCAACAATCGGCTCCGAATTCACCTCAGTGGTTTAACACAGGCTTGCACTCTGCATATGGTATAAGCGGTAAACCACAAGGGCATTATTTTGTTGATCCTGAAACTGAAAAATTAACCCGCTCAACATCTGCATATGAGCGTCCACAACCACACGCTTGTTTTATCTTATCAGTAGATGATGATTTAGTTAACGAAGGTGGTATCATGGACCTATGGGTTCGTGAGGCTCGTATTTTTAAATATGGTAGTGGCGTTGGTACCAACTTCTCAAGAATCAGAGGTAATGGTGAGAAATTAAGCGGCGGCGGAACTTCATCAGGCTTGATGTCATTCCTTAAAATTGGTGACAGAGCAGCTGGTGCAATCAAATCAGGAGGTACAACCAGAAGAGCCGCTAAAATGGTTTGTCTGGATATGGATCATCCAGAAATCATGGAGTTCATCAACTGGAAGAAAAACGAAGAGAAAAAGGTTGCTGCCTTAATTGATGCAGGTTACCCAAGTGATTACGAAGGTGAAGCTTACGCTACTGTATCTGGTCAGAACTCTAACAACTCAGTTCGTATCCCAAATAAATTCTTTGAAGCTTTAAAACAAAATGGTAACTGGGAAACCATTGCAAGAAGCACTGGTAAACCAATGAAGTCATATCCTGCTGCAGAAGTATGGGATGCTATTGGTGATGCAGCATGGGCTTGTGCAGATCCTGGTGTACAGTATGATGATACCATTAACGAATGGCATACTTGCCCTGAAGGTGGCAGAATCAATGCTTCTAACCCATGTTCAGAGTACATGTTCATTGACAATACAGCTTGTAACCTGGCATCTTTGAACTTAATGAAGTTTTTTGATGTAGAGAAACTGGAGTTTGATATTGTTTCTTATGAATATGCGATCCGTTTGTGGACTACTGTTTTAGAAATATCTGTATTAATGGCTCAGTTCCCAAGTAAAGAAGTAGCTCAATTAAGTTACGATTACAGAACATTGGGTTTAGGCTATGCTAACTTAGGTGCCTTATTAATGGTCTCTGGTATTCCTTATGACAGTCCGAAAGCTAACGCTATTTGTGGTGCCTTAACCTCTATCCTGACCGGTCAGGCTTATGCTACAAGTGCCGAAATGGCCGCTGTTAAAGGTCCGTTCAAAATGTACGAAAAAAATAAGAAGCACATGATGCGTGTTATGCGCAATCACCGCTATGCGGCTTATAACACACCATTAGCTTACGAAGGTTTAAGTATTCCAGCAGTGGGTATCGACCCTCAACATTGCCCTGAAGATCTGTTAAGATCGGCATGCAATGCTTGGGATAAAGCTTTAATGTTGGGTGAAAAATTTGGTTACAGAAACGCTCAGTCAACTGTAATTGCTCCAACAGGTACTATTGGCTTAGTTATGGATTGCGATACTACCGGTATCGAGCCTGACTTTGCCTTGGTTAAATTCAAAAAATTAAGTGGTGGTGGTTACTTCAAAATCATTAACCAGGCTGTACCTGCAGCGCTGAAGACTTTAGGTTATTCTGAAGAAGAATCTCAAGAAATCATCAACTACGCTAAAGGTCACGCTACTCTGGTAAATGCACCATTCATCAACCACGAAACTTTAGCTGCTAAAGGTTTCACGGCTCAGGATTTAACTTTAATTGAATCTCAATTAGAGCGTGCATTTGATATCGACTTCGTATTTAACCTCTTTACTCTAGGTGAAGATATGTTGAAGCGTTTAGGTTTCACTGAGGCACAGTACAACGATTCTAACTTCAACCTTTTGAAAGCTTTAGGCTTTAAGGCGTCAGAAATCGAAGCTGCTAACGAATTCGTAACCGGAACAATGACTATCGAGGGTGCGCCATTCCTGAAAGAAGAGCACTACCCAGTATTTGATACAGCCAACAAATGTGGTAACAAAGGCACCAGATTCTTGCATGCTCATGCCCACATCAGAATGATGGCTTCTGCTCAACCATTTATTTCAGGTGCTATTTCTAAAACCATCAACCTGCCAAACGAAGCTACTGTAGAAGATATCAAATCTTGCTACGAATTAAGCTGGAAATTGGGTATCAAAGCCAATGCGCTTTACAGAGATGGTTGCAAACTTTCTCAGCCACTTTCTAATAAATCTGATAAGAAGACAGAGACCGAAGCCACTGTTAGTGATACAGTAGAGATGGTAGAAAAAGCAGTTGGTGTAAGTCCTTCTACCAGAGTAGAAGATTTAACACCAGAGATTGTATTAGAAGCTGCCCGTTTGATCATCAACAGCAGTAACAACGCAGCTTTCAAACAACAATTGTCTAACATTGCTACCAGAAAAATCCTTCCAAACAAACGTAAAGGTTTCACTCAGAAATCTAAAATCGATGGCAATACCATCTTTGTTAGAACTGGTGAATACGAAGATGGTACATTAGGTGAGATCTTCGTGGATATGCACAAAGAAGGTGCAAGCTTCCGTTCGTTGATGAACTGTTTTGCCATTGCGGTTTCAATCGGTTTACAATACGGTGTGCCACTGGAAGAGTACTACGATAAGTTTACCTTCAGTAGATTCGAACCAAGTGGAATGGTGGAAGGTCACGCTAATATTAAATCATCAACTTCGGTTGTCGACTTTATCTTCCGTTTATTAGGATTTGAGTATCTGAACCGTCAGGAGCAGTTACACATCAAACCAAAAATCGCTGATGAAATCACACCGGTAGATGCTGATGTTAATCTTGCTCAAAACGAGATTAAACCTAGCCTGGTAACCGAAACCAGTTCAGTAAGTGCGCCAAAGGCGGTTAAAAAACCAGCCAATTTGCCTCCTAGCATGGGTGATGCTCCAGCTTGTAAAAGCTGCGGTAACATCACGGTTCGCTCAGGCACATGTTACACTTGTCTGACTTGCGGAACTACCAGCGGATGTAGCTAATGCAATTTTGATGATATAACGTAAAGGGAATACAGCAATGTATTCCCTTTTTTTATGAGTGAAAATTAGTTCCCAAAAAAAAACACCGCCATATGGCAGTGCTTTTTTGTTGTAACAATTAATGAGTAAGTACTATCTGTAACAATCAACAAATGCTTTCCACTGTCTCTCAGTTAAGATTTCTTTTAAAGCTCTCATGAATTTCTCATAGCAAGCATTTAATCTTTTAGCATAAGTAGCTTTAATTAGTTTTAATGAAGCCTCGAAATCGCTTTTCAATTCTCTCATTTTTACTTCAAATTGTGCTTTGGTGATTTTACCATTTTTTAATTGTGCTAAATATTCTTTACGAAGATTCTCAATACGGGTTAACAGTTTAGCATAAGCTTCTCTATGAGATTTAATATCAGCAGATTTGCATTCTTCGTAGGCTCTCAGTGATTTTCGGATTCTTGCAGCTTGAGTATCGGTTAATTCTAACTTCTTTAAACAGGTAAAGAAGCGTTTCTCAATTGATCTTTTGAAGCCTGCACTATCCATATCCTCTTCGGTAAGGGTGTACATTTCTGGAAGACCTTCGTTTTCTGCGTAGAATTCGGTGGTTTCTGAGCCTTCAGTGACATTTGTAGAGTTGTAGGCATTGTCTGCAGCACTGATCATTATTTGAGCATCGTACTGGGCTGTTGTGTCTTCAACAATTGTTTCTTTTTTGCAACTGCCAAGCATAAACATAGCAAATGTGGCTAGTGCAAGTCCGGTGTAAATTAATTTTCTTTTCATGACTGATTATTTTATTCTTTACTAAGTTAGTCGGCATAAGTTGATAAAGGTTGTCTAATTAATAAGAAAATAAATTGTAAGTATCAATAAATCAATTGAATAAAATTATTTTACGCGTGTTTTAGCGGACTTAATTGATTGAAAATTTACATTAAACATGCAACCTGTTCATTATTTGCACGACTAATCTGTTTGATATTCAACCTAAATTTGATGACATTTCGAAGACACTTTATGAAACAGGTATTTCTATTGATTTTAAGTTTCGCTGCATTTGCAGTTTCGCCATTGCAAGCGCAATTGAATCCGGTGGTGGATTCTATTCCCATGTCGGATGGTCGTAAACTTGCTGCAGACATTTATATTCCTTCAGGGATGAGTAATGGTCCCGTTATATTAGTACAGACCCCATACAATCGTCAGTTGTATAAGTTTGCAGGTTTGCCTTTGGGTATTGGTACCAATCTCTCCAAGAGCAATTATATTTTTGTGATAACTGATTGGAGAGGTTTTTATGGATCACGAAATGCCCAGTATGTTGGGAGTCCTGATCGTGGTAAAGATGGATACAGCACGGTAGAATGGATAGCCGGAAAATCGTGGTGCAATGGCAAGGTGGGTACCTGGGGCCCATCAGCTTTAGGAAAGGTGCAGTATCAAACTGCTAAAACCAATCCACCACATTTGGTTTGTATCAATCCATCTGTTGCTGCACCGCAGTTTCTTTATCAGGAGTATTTTCCTAACGGAGCACTAAGAACAGAGTATGTCCAACAGCTCGATCAGCTTGGTTTTGGTTTGTCAACTATGTTGATGGCCCATCCTTATAAAGATTTTACATGGAGTTTTACAGAAAGCGCCAATAATTATCCGGATAGTATTAAAGTGCCATGCTTTATGATTGGTGGTTGGTATGACCATAATGTAGAATTGATGATGGATTTTTATAAATCTATCAAAGAGCAATCTAATACCAGTGTTAAAGATCAACATAAGATATTAATGGGACCATGGATTCATGGAGGACATGGATCAGCAAGAGTTGGCAATGATATGCAAGGGCAATTAAGTTATCCCAATGCGAAAGATCGCAATGATTCACTGGCACTGAGTTTCTTTGATTTCTATCTTCGAGGTATTAGTAATAATTGGACATCCAATGCGCCCTATATGTATTATCAAATGGGAGAAAATGCCTGGAAAACCTCCAGTGTTTGGCCGCCATCTGGTGTTGCCAATACTACGATGTATCTTCATAGTGATGGTAGTATTCAACCTCAAGCACCTAGTAATTCCACAGATAGTATGGTATATACTTATAACCCATCCGATCCATCTCCAACTATTGGGGGATGTACTTTAAGAAATGATCTGGATCAGGGGCCATACGATCAGGCAACTCTGGTAGAAAGTCGACAGGATATCCTTGTTTTTTCGACCCCGGTACTGACCAAAAATTTGGTTTTAAAAGGGAAAGTTAAAGTGCAATTGAAAGTTGGGTCAGACCGATCTGATACCGATTTTGATATCCGATTGACCGATGTTTATCCCGATGGTCGTTCTATGCTGGTGAATGATGCAGTTTTCAGAATGCGTTTTAGAAATGGATTTGCTTTATCTAATGTGGCCATGATGAGCAAAGGCAGTGTGTACGATTGCACCATCGAATTACCCAATACCTGTCTGACATTCCTTGCTGGTCATCGTTTAAGAATTGATATCAGTTCGTCCAATTATCCGAAATACAACCGCAACATGAACAATGGTAATAACATGTATCCTGGCAATAGCATGGATAGTTTACTGAATCCATTAGTGGCCAAAAATATCGTATACCTCAACAATGTAAATACTTCCAGTATTGTATTGCCAATAGTAGACAATGGTAGTTCAATGTCTGATGTTTATGAGCAATTAATTCAGTTATTTCCAAACCCTGCAAACAATGTATTGCAATATAACCTGGCAGCAGATGTTTCTGGCTTGATGCATATTGAAATTATAGATGCCATGGGTAGAAGTGTATATAGCAATGCTAATGCAGAATCTACAGGTTCAATCGATGTGTCGATGTTGACAGATGGTTGTTATGTCTTGAAAGTTGGCAACGCCGAATTCAGTGCTCAGAAAAAACTGATGATACAATCAGGCCGATAGGTGTCGGTAATCATCCTCATCTTCGAAAGGTTCGTCCTCTAAGTTTGTTTCCGGATCTGCTTGCGGACCTTGATTTTTAAATATGAATGCCAGTGCTGTTCCCGTTAATGCGCCAAAAAGGTGACTTTCCCAGCTAATCTGCGTGTTTTGGGGCACTAAACCCCATATTAATCCGCCTTGAAAAGAAAGTACGATAAAGGCAAAAACAATAAGTTTTTTGTTTTTTTTAAGGATGGCACTGATCAGGATAAAGAGTACCAAGGCATAAACCAGACCGCTTGCACCAACATGAAAAACCGGTCGGGCTAAAAGCCAAATTAATGCACCCGTGACGATATGGGCGATAAAAGTAACTTTTAATGCAATGTCTCTGTAGAAATAAAAGAGACCGAAAATGCAGACAGCGAAAGGTAAAATATTGGAGCTGAGGTGTTCGATATTGGCATGAATAAATACCGCTGTAACAATGCCCTTCAGGTAGGCAGGATTGAGTGGCAATATGGCCCAATCTAAGGCCAGTTCAGGCATAAAATGTTGACAAACGAATATTGCTATGATGAGCAGGCAATAGAGGCTCGGAGTAAGGTAGCCTGATTTAGACATCTGTTGGAATTATTAATTGGCAATATAGAATTTATTTCTCAATATTGACCTAATGAAAAGTAAGATACATATTGTCCGACCGTACAATCTATTGATCATAGCAGCCACGATGGTGGTTCTGTTGATCAAATACAGAAATGAGGTACTGGAAGATTACTGGTTCAAAGCTGTTTTGTTAATCGTTCCGGCGGTTTTAACGGCAGCAGCCGGATATGTCATCAACGATATCTACGACGAACTAACTGACAGTATCAATAAACCAAACAAACAATTGATTGGCAAAAGTATCAGTAAATCTGGTGCATGGAAGCTTTATGCCATTTTGAATGTAGTGTCTTTGGCTATCTCTTATTTCTTCTCAAGACAGTATATGGTGATCAATATCTCTATTATTGGGATTTTATATTTATACTCCATTCAGTTAAAAGGCACACCCTTGATTGGTAATATAGTAGTGGCCTTATGCAGTGCTGCGGTCATTGCCTGTTGTATCTTGTTGGTTGACTTTGAAAGTACACCAGGTTTAATGAATTTTACGGGCTATGTGGTTTTTGCATTCTTTATTAGTTTGATTAGAGAATTGGTTAAAGATATGCAGGATATTGAGGGCGATAAAGCGGCAGGATATACCACTTATCCAATTGTAATCGGAATTAAGGGTGCTAAAATTTTGGTATATGTGTTATGTGGTATTGAAGTGATGCTATGTGGTTTGTACAGTTTTCTGGCGTGGGGCGTAGATCTCTATATCAGTTCTGTTATTATGGGATTGGTAACCATGGCTTTGTTGTTTTTTATCAATCAGGTGGCAAAGGCAAAGACCAGCGACGATTTTGGATCTGCCAGTCATTTTCTTAAATTCGTCATGTTTGCCGGTGTATTAAATATTCCTTTTTGCTAATGAGCCATTTCTTTCAACAAAAAATTTTACTGGCCTCTCAGAGTCCACGCCGACAGCAACTTCTAAGAGATAGTGGTTTTGATATAGACATTGTCAGATTGGATGTGGAAGAAGATTTTCATCCCTCGCTTACTGCCGAGCAAATACCCATGTATCTGGCAGAGAAAAAAAACAAGGCCTATACAGAGGTATTACAGCCAAAAGAATTGCTAGTGACAGCTGATACAGTGGTTTGGTTGAATGATCATGTTTTAAATAAGCCCGCCGATTTGGACGAGGCTTTTAAAATGTTAAAGCAATTGTCTGGCCATAAACATACGGTATACACTGGTGTATGCGTTCGTTCAGTTGAAAAACACATCACATTTTATGAAGCCTCAGACGTGTTTTTTAATCCGCTGAGCGATGATATGATTCAGTATTATTTGGATAAGCATCAACCCTTAGACAAGGCTGGTGCCTATGGTATTCAAGAGTTTATCGGCTATGTAGGCATAAGAAAAATAGATGGATGCTATTACAATGTCATGGGTTTTCCTGTGTCCAGATTCATCCATGAGATAAAGCAACTATAAAATAAAGCGAATTAAAATTCGTTTATACCACATGATAAAAAAACTACTACTGTTTGTCATTGTATTATTTGCTTATCAGGAATCGCGCGCCGATCTGTTATTGGGCATGTGTGGCAAAGGCGATACTATGGCCATTGCCTATAAAAAGACAATACGTTTGTTTTCTTTGAAAAGTGGCAAAACTATTTCAGAAACTACACTGGTAGCAGATACTGCTATTGTCAATGCCATCTACAACAAATCTATTGGTTTTTGTGGCATCAAGCAAGAGGAGAAGCAGTTGCATTACGAGTCGTTGTCGAAATTTACTATTGTCAATTTAACTTATCATGACAATGAACTGATAGTTGGGTTTAGGTATTACACCAAAGAAAATTTGCATTCCAAAATCCAGTACGGATTGATTAAACTCGATGAAAAGATGGCATTTGCCGGTTTTTGTTTGTTCAAAAAACCTGCTTCGGGTGTATTCAATTTACAGCCTTATTTTCCTCTGGAAATAAGCGGAAAACGGGTTGTTTTGCCTGAGTTTGACTCAGCAAAAGTGATGATCAGCGAATATTTTATGGATTTTAAAACCTCTGTGGCATACCGAACAAAAGTAGTGAGTAATGCACCACAGATTAGTAAATTTACCAATGTTTTCTCCTCTGAAGGCATCGTCTTTAATCCTTCGTTTTACTCTATCAGAAACCTTTCCTACAATTATTACGTGCAGTTTCCTTTTCCAGTCATATACAAAGGAAACGCACAATGGGTAAATGATGCATTTGGTGTTGGAAAATTATTGAAATTGGATCGTTCGGGTGTGCATCTCGGAGATGGCAAGACCATTTTGTTTGAGCAACAAAAGCAACGCGATAAGTATGTTTTTTTAAGCAGTAATACCTGGAATGATTCCATATTTTATTTGGCTACTAGTAATGTGGATACGAGCAGAGTAACATTGATATTGGAATCTAATAAATACAAAATGTTTACATATCGGGATTATAAGATTTCACTTAAAGATACCTATTTCTGGATACAAGATTACAGACTTTATGCTATCAGATGGAAAGACGGTGAGCAGAAGATTGAAAGCCACTCGATTTATTGATAGAGGCAACAAATTCTTTATATTTGGTGTCTTAAAAACAATGAAGAAACTTTACTTATTGACAGTTTTATTAGGTGCTATATTGGGTTTACGCGCTCAGGGTCCTTGTCAGCTAAAATTAGAGGAAGTATATCTGGATACTGCTGCCAGCGATTGCAACCATTTATTTTTTAAGTATAAAGTCAGTGGCGGTACAGTAAGTAACTATTACTGGAACTATGGCGATGGTAATTCTTGTACATGTCTGCATCCCAAGCATACCTACACACAAAATGGCACATTTCAGCTATGTGGGCGTATAGAAGACGCCAATGGTTGCAAAGATTCAATGTGCATTAACGTAACGGTTAACTGCTCTGATCCATGTGATTTGAGTGAAATTGGCATCTATTCGGCCGACACTTTGAGTTATAGTTGTAATGAGTACGAGTTCAATACCATAGTTAGTAAAAATACCAAGGTTTTGAACTGGGATTTTGGTGATGGCAATACATCTGCAGATGCTTTCACCACACATCGATATGCCAGTAATGGCACCTACAATGTTCAGCTGATTATCAAAGATTCTATTGATTGTGCCGACACTGCTAATTGGCAGGTATTGGTAGATTGCAAAGACATGCCTTGTGACATGCGCATTACAAGCATTGATACCAGTAGTGTACAGGACTGCCATACCAAGCGCTTTAGTATTGCCACCAATCATCCATCAAAGCTAATCTGGTGGGAGTTTGGTGATGGACAATCAGGATTGGGTAATGCCACGGAGACCCATTACTACAAGGATTCCGGATTATACAGAGTCTGCATTTATGCTTATGATAGTGCGAATTGTGTTGATACATCCTGTTTCAATATTTTGGTTAACTGTAAAGGTACAAATTCATCCATACATTCCAGTTCTATTCAGCAATGGATAAAGCCTTCTGTATTCAGTCAGTCAATAGAAATAGACTTGCCGACCACCGGAAGTTTTGAGTTGTTGGATATGAATGGAAAATTGGTATTGAGCGCTCAGCTCAACGAAGGTAGTCATCAGATTGCTACGGATCATATCGAGCGCGGCGTGTATACCATTAGTATTTACACAGGGGAAGGGAATAAGCGGAAGATGCTTATAAAACTTTAGAGGCTGTAAGGTACTCGGGCTGTAAGAGAGCGTCCCAAAGTAATTTCGTCGGTATATTCGAGTTCGCTACCCACAGATATACCTTTTGAAATCGTAGAAATTTTTATTGGAAATGCCTGCATCTTTCTGGCCAGATAAAATGCGGTGGTATCGCCTTCAATATTGGCGTTAAGGGCAATGATGAGCTCTTCGGGTGTGTCGTTTTCGACGCGTGTGATTAACTCTTTAATGTTTAGTTCTTCCGGTCCGACCCCATCGATTGGCGAAATCAAACCACCAAGCACATGGTACATGCCATTATACTGACCGGTGTTTTCGATGGCCATCACATCCATCATATCTTCCACCACACATACCAATGTTCTGTTTCTGTTAACGCTGTTGCAAATGCTACAAACATTGGTATCGCTGATGTTGCAGCAGATGGTGCATTGTGTGAGTTCCGTCTTCAGTTTATGGATGACTTTAGACAGGTTTTCTGCTTCATCTTTAGGACGTTTAAGCAAGTGCATCACCATTCGAAGCGCGCTTCGTTTGCCTACTCCGGGAAATCCGGAGAGTGCATTGACGGCATTTTCTATGGTTTTGGAAGAGAAATTCACTCCTGCAAAATTACATAAATAATCACAAGAGTATTTACTTTTTAAGGTAAATTTGTATGAACAGAATATGATCATGCATTCTCTAAAAAAACTACTAATTAAAAGACACTTTGCTTTAATGTTGTTTGGCATTATTTGTCAACTGACACTCTTGTCACAGAACCCATACAACTACACCAATACCTACTTTGTAAAGCGCTTTGAAACAGTAGATTCATTGAATAATTTGGCACAATATGAGTCGGCATTTAAAGAAGTTAAAGCCATCAAATTAATTGCTGATGATATTAACCATGTTGGGTATAGAGTGAAATGTTTCAGAATGATGATTGATTTAAAATCGTCTTACTATACAGAATCCACAGAGATGCATGAGTTCGTCTCGAGTCTATTTACAGAAGAATTCAATAAAATCGCTGTGTCAGAGTTACAGAATGATTACAAATCATTTTTATTGCTCGAGCACGCCAGTTATTTGAGTAAGTTATATATTTCAAGAAGTAAAGATGAACTCGCTTATGACACATCTGTTTTCGAGATAAAATGGTCGAAAGATAAATTAAAGAATAGTACCCTGTCCTGTATAAGAGAGGCTTTGTTGTTGTGTCCTGAGAAGACCAATCTGAGCAATTATATGCCGGCCTTTATTGGCTATACCGGAATGGACGACTATCAGACAAATCTCAAATGCTTGATGGCATTAGAAGGGATTGAGATTTTAAAACCTATGCGTAAGTTTTATGATGGTGAAACATGCATGATAGATACAGGGATGTTTGATGAACCAATTCTTATATTCATGCAACATGATTTTGGTTCTGAAATTAAGGATCAAATAGACGGTTTGATTTTATCACTGTATCAGGAGGTGCTGAAAAATTATCACGTATATTTTGATTTGGAGCGTTTAGATTTTATGCATCAACTGATGCCATCTCCGACAGCCTATTTTAGAGCATTAAAGTCCATGTATCAACATACACCTGAAACACCTTATCTCAATCTGGTTGCACTTGAAATGGCTGATGAACTTTCGGAAACTCACCCTAAAGAAGCTTTGTTTATTTTGAATGAGGCACTCAAGAAGCGCCCGGATTTCAAGCAAAACTCGAAGTTGTTGCATGCCCGGTACGAAATCGAACAACCATATATTAATGGTCAGTTTGAGAGTCTGTATTCGCCCAATCAATTGTCTTTATTCGCTGTCGACTATAAGAATGTTGATACGGCTTATGTTAATATTTATAAAGTCAACTATGTTGACCACTACAATCAAACACAAGATGTTATTTATTCTTATCAAAAGGATGCAAAGATTCAGTCGTATGTTAAAACCTTAGGATCACCATTACATAGTTTGAAGTATGACCTGACGCCGTTTGGTGATATGAAATCACATAGTGAAGAGTTGAAACTACCTCGACTGAAATCGGGTGTTTATATGGTAAGTTTGGCAAACCGGGCAAATTGGGACGATACATTATTAACTTATAAAACCACCATTTTTACCGTAAATGATAATATTTTTATAGAGTTAAATAAAGACCTCTATTTGCAAGATGCCAATAATGGTCAACCAAAAGCGGGTGTTAAGTTGAAACAATACAAGTACATTAAAGATAAGTTTGTGTTTCAGTCGGTGGTGGTTACGGATGTCAATGGGAGGGTACCCAATACCGATAAGAACGAACAAAGTTTTAAGCGGTATATGTACGAAACCAATGATGGCAATCTTGCTTATTTTTATAGCACTTACTATAACTACAATCAAAAGGAGTCTTCAAGTACCATTATTAGAATTATTACTGACAGAGCCATTTATCGCCCCGGGCAAAAGGTGAAGTACAAATGTATTGCATATAACAACCTTCAAAATAAAACGGTACCTAAGCTCAGTATTTCGGTTGTATTGAATAAAGATGGGGAGCTTGTCCGCAAGAATGTTCATGTTACAAATTCTTATGGCAGCAGCTCTGGCGAATTTCAACTGTCGACAGAAGGAAGTGGTGTATACAGCATCATTGTAAAAGGTAAAAATGCCTACGGTTCTGGTTCCATTAGGGTGGAGGAATATAAATTATCGAAGTTTGCTGCAGAAATACTGCCTTTGGATTCTGCCTACAAATTAGGCGACACAATCCTTGTAAAAGGGAAGGCCATGGCACTGGCAGGTTACCCTGTAAGTGGTGCTAAAGTGATTTATACTGTTTCAAGAAGGATACAGATACAATTGGGCTATGATTATTACAAATTTTCTCATGCTTTACATCCTGAACAGTTGTATTCAGGGGAAGTAAATACCAATAATGAAGGCTTGTTTAATATTGAGTTTCTTGCTTCTAAATCCAATCAGGTAAAAGAAAATGTGCTGTATAGTGTGTTTTCTGTTGAGGGTACTGTAACTGATCTAAATGGTGAAGTCAGACAATTTAGTAAGGAAATTATTTTATACGAGACGGATAGAATTGCTGAATTGCAGGTGGAGGAGCAGCATTTAAACAATAAAGATTTGCAGATTCAGTACCATGTAAAAAATACAGACGGTGTAAGCTTACCTTTCAGTGGTCAACTATCGGTATACCGGGTGGACGATATCTCTGAGCTTAAAAAGAGCAGGTACTGGAAAGTGGATACTAGTCGCATAAAAGGAGATGATGCAGTCATTGTCGACTATTTGCCTAAATACTATTCACCCATAAGGACATTGGTTAAAGTACAAAACTTTACCAATGATACTGGCCATACGTGGACCATCAATAAAGATGAAATACATTTACCGGGACAATATTTGGCGATTTTGGAGAGCGAAGACTCTAAAGGAAAATCTGTTAAATTTGAGGTATCCTGGATCGTGAATGAAGCTGTTTCAGCGCAATGCTTTCTGCAAAAAGTGGTACAGGTGTATAGTCTAAATGGCGATCGTTTTGAACCTGGGCAGACTGCTAAAGTAGCAATTGCATCTGGCCTGAAAGACCAGAATGTATTGGTAAACATACAGAGTAAACGCGGCGTTCTGATGAACAAATTTATTCGATTGAATCAAAGTATAACAGTCATCGATTTGCCGATTCTAGCACAAGACAGAGGAAATATCATTGTCTATGTTTATGCTGTAAGTCATTATAGAAATTATCAAGGTAATTTGGTTATTAATGTGCCATACAGTAATAAGGAGCTTGCTATCAAGGTAAAAACACTCCGCAATAATATCGAGCCAGGCAGTCGCGAAAAATGGGTGTTTACCTTAAGCGGTCCCGCTTCTGAAAAAGCAGCCACTGAAATACTTGCCAGAATGTACGATGCTTCCTTAGATGAGATACAACAAGCAGACGATTGGCAATTTGGGTTGTACAATGAGTTTTATGTAAATTTTAATCCTACGCCGGTCAACTATGTTAGTTCTATGAATAGCTGGATCAATATTGCATCAAAAGGTTATTCTTACTGGAGTTTTAACTATCCTAAAATGGGCCTGAATTACAGGTATATGTTCGATCAATACAGAAACTATTCCTGGGGGTATGCGAATGGTTTAGCAAAGATGGATGCCAATTATAATTTCGCTGTTTATGATAAAAGGGGATTTGAATTTAAAGAAAAGGAAGTGTATGTCGCATATGATTCTGTGGGAGTGACTTTGGATGTCAATCAAAGTAGTAGTAGCACAGGTGCCGCTGTATTGAGAAAGAATTTCAACGAAACAGCTTTTTTTCTGCCACATCTCTACACCAATGCTAATGGAGACATTCAAATTGAGTTCACCATGCCGGATGCTTTAAGTAAATGGCATATGTCTCTGATGGCCCATAGTACCACCATGCAACTTGGCAAATATGAAGCGTTTGTGACCTCGAGCAAGAAACTCATGGTTCAGCCCAATATGCCAAGATTTTTAAGGCAGAATGAACGTATTACAATAGCATCCAAAATTGTTAATACTACTAATGAAACTATAGAATCAGATGTAAGCATCAGCATCAAAGATGTTAAAACCGGAAAAGCACTTAATTGGTCGGGAAGTACACAACACATCCGTTTAGATAAAAAGGCGGTACTACCCGTTTCTTTTTCAATACAAATTCCGGATTACACTGGATTGGTTCAGATAACCATCACAGTAGCAAGTAAAGATTTGGCGGATGCAGAAGAGCATACTTTATTGGTGTTGAGTAATAGGGCACTTGTTCAAACTTCTTTACCGATTACCATCAGAAAAGCAGGTAAGCAAAATATCGAGTTTTCGACCTTGTTAAAAAACCAGAGCACAACATTGGTACATCAGAGTTTAACTGCCGAAATGTACAACAATCCTGCCTGGTCTGCAGTCATGTCTATGCCATACATGATGGAATATCCCAACGAATGTGCAGAGCAATTATTTACTCGTTTGTATGGCAATTTGCTATCATTACATCTTGCCAATAGAAATCCTGAAATTAAGGCGGTAGTTGGTCAATGGTTGAAAGTTGCAGCAGATAAGAAAAATCTTATTAACCCACTAAATAAGAATGAAGGTTTAAAAACAGCGGCATTAACAGAAACACCATGGCTGATGGAGGCTTCTAATGAAGCTGAACGTTTGCAAAGATTGGGTGAATTATTTGAGTCTGGACGTATGCAAAAGTCTGTTAAAACTACTGTTAAAAAATTAGAGGAAATGCAGTTGTCTGATGGCGGATTTCCATGGTTTTCTGGCATGCAGAGCAACTACTATATCACTCAAACAATAGTCATAGGTTTTGGAAAGTTAAAATCAATGGGTGTGGATGTAAGTGCGTACCAAACAATGATTGAAAAAGCAATTAATTTCTTAGATAAAAAGACAAAAGAAGATTATGATTATTTCACCAAAGATTCCAGCTTGAATTTTGATCCTGTTTACATCAATTATTTGTATGCTAAAATGGCATTTCCTGGCGTGGGATTCGCCTTCAATAATAAGGTGATTAACTATTTCATAGGGAATGCAGAGAAATCCTGGTCGAAGATGAGCCTACTTAACAGAGCCCAAATGGCGGTTATTTTAAGAGCTATGCGCCCGGAATCTAAAATTCCGGATCTTATTATTAGATCTTTTGATGATGTGGCTATTCGCTCTGAAGAGATGGGCATGTATTGGTCTCAGAACAAAGGAGGTTGGTATTGGTATGAATCTCCAGTGGAAACCCAGGTGGCCATCATAGAGGCATACAACAAGGTGAAAAATGATCAACAAGCCATCAAAGAGCAACAAATTTGGTTATTGAGACAAAAGCAAACCCAGTCGTGGTCGAGTACCAAGAGTACAGCCGATGCTTGTTACGCTTTGTTGAATTATAACAATTTACTTCAGAGTAAACAAACAGTAGAGCTTCAGTTGGGTACAAAGAAAATAGAAGTGACGAATCAACAAAGTGGTACTGGTTATTACATACAGAAAATTCCGGCGGCAGAGATGAACAATGATATGGGGGCCGTAACGGTCAATGCAGCTACTTCAGACTTTGCCTATGGCGCCATACATTGGCAGTATTTTGAAGACCAGGATAAAGTTCAAAAGCAAGGAAATGGATTGAGTATACATAAGACCATTCTTGTCAATAGAATTGAAAATGGAGTACCTGTCAAGAAGCGACTGAATGATAAAGATACTCTGTTAATTGGTGATGTGATTGAGGTGGTGTTAGCTATTAGTACCGACAGAGATCTAGAGTTTGTTCATGTGAAAGATCAGAGAGCCAGTGGTACAGAACCAATGGATGTAAAGAGTGAGTACCATTGGGGTAATGGACTATGGTTTTACCAGGTGACAAGAGATGTATCAAGTAATTTTTTCATCGATAATTTGTCAAAAGGCAGCTATCAATTGAGTTATCAGCTGACAGTGCAGCAGGCAGGGCAGTATAGTACTGGTATAGCCACTGCACAATGCATGTATGCGCCTGAGTATATTGCCAACAGCCAATCTGTGGTATTAAAGGCGAAATAAATTATTTGTCGATAAAGTATTCGCGACCAGTAGTATCGATGACACCTTGATGACCATTGAAAATAACGAAAGCGAATCCATTTTTGAACGGAAAAGCCGCACTGTATTTGGCAGGTATCTTTAATTGACAATTAGAGTTTACGTAGCCCCAATTGCCTTCTTTATCTCTAAAAGGCAGTAAGCCATTGCCAAACTCGCCCACCTGAGTAGGCTTCTGTTGAAACTGCCCAGCTACATAATAGTTAGAATCTACTATTCTGATATCAGACATATAATAGCCAATAGCACCGAGAAATAAGGAGTCTCCCAAGTGTCTGGTTGTAGAATATAAAGGCGAAAATCGACCTTTTTTGTCAAGAAAAAAGTAGTCCCAACCCAACTCATTTCTAGTTTTAATGATGGCTTTTCCATCTCTAAATTCTTTTTCTAAGCGGATATATTCTGAATAATCAAATCCGTTATTGATGAAATTATTCAAGACAACTTTACCTGTAGAATCAATGAATTCGAGATAGCTTGTAGGCATTTTTGCACCATCAGAATTATATGGTTTAACGACGTAAACTGGTGCCAAACCTTCGCTAAATATGCCTCCTGGAAGTACAGTGTCTGGTAGGTTTAGGGTTTTTCCCTGGTGGTTGATGTAAAAGTATTTGCCTTTTGAAATAGCCAGTAAGAAGCCAGATTTATAAAATGCACTGGATGTGTCAAAATCAGGCTGTCTGATCCATTGACCTTTTGCGTTGATAATGCCAAGTTTCTTTTTGATGGAGACGACTGCCAATCCCTCAGAGAAATTTTCTGTCGCACTGAATCCCATATCAATGGTTTTTTTACCTTGCTGATTGATGTAATAACTCTTCCCATTTTTTTCTTGCACAGGACATAGTCCTGAGCCGAAGTTGCCATAATGTGTATATGGTCCGCTAAGAATATCACCTTTGGTTGATATAGCATAAAATACAGAATCTTTCAAAACAAATCCCAGACTATCTTGAAAGAAGTCTGTAAATTCGTATTTCGCAGGAATGATGATATCGCCTTTGCTATTGCTATATCCCCATAAGTTGTTGACCCTAAACGGAACAAGTTGACCCATTATTTGGTTGACGGAGCAAATCAACAATAAGGTAAATAGTTTAAATCTAGTCATAATATTGAGACACAAGCTTGCTGTATTATGATGCCTGTGATTTATCAGAACAAACTTCAGTTAGTACGCCGTTTGTGCTTTTTGGGTGTGCAAATGCAATCATTTTATTGTCTGCACCTGCTTTTGGAGTTTGATGAATCATTTCAAAACCTTCATTGATGAGGCGAAGGATTTCTTGCCCGGCATCATCCACACCGAAGGCTATGTGGTGGATACCTTCACCTTTTTTCTCAATAAACTTAGCGATGGCACTATCTGGATGAGTGGCTTGTAAAAGTTCAATTTTAGTTTCGCCGACCATAAAGAAACTGGTGATAACACCTTCGCTTTCAACTGCTTCGGTTTTGTAGGGTTCTGTATTTAAGAGTTTGGAAAACAACTTATTTGATGTTTCAATATCTTTAACTGCAATGCCTATATGTTCGATTTTATTCATTTTAATGCAAAATACCTTTATTTTATTGACATAACAAAAAAGAGCCGTTGAACTAAGTTTTAAAAAAGTCAAACATTTGAGGCATCTATCTGTTATAAAGAAATTCAATATCACATTCAATAAAAATATTGGTGGATATTCAGTGAATATATACTATTTTTGCGCTTAGAATTAGTCTAAATAAGAATTATGATAAAACTGCCTATATATCTGGATAATAATGCAACAACTCCGATGGATCCGAGAGTGTTGGAAGCAATGTTGCCTTATTTTACGGAGAATTTTGGTAATGCTGCCAGCAGAAATCACTCATTTGGCTGGAAAGCTGAGGAGGCGGTAGACTATGCCAGAGAGCAGATGGCTGCATTGATCAATGCGGATGCTAAAGAGATTATTATTACCAGCGGTGCTACTGAATCCAATAACTTAGCCATCAAAGGTGTCTTTGAAATGTATGCTGCCAAAGGCAACCATTTCATAACAGTTGAAACAGAGCACAAAGCAGTATTGGATACCTTAAAACATATTGAAAAGGCCGGTGCTGAAGTAAGCTATTTAAAAGCCAGAGAAGATGGCTTAATTACGCTTGAGCAAGTAGAGGCAGCCATTAAGCCCAATACAGTTTTGGTAAGTGTGATGTATGCCAATAATGAAATTGGTGTTATTCAACCAATCAGAGAGATTGCTCAGCTTTGCAAAAGCAAAGGTGTATTGTTTCATACTGATGCTACTCAGGCTGTTGGAAAAATTCCGGTAGATGTTATTGCAGACGGTATTGATCTTATGAGTTTTTCTGGTCACAAAATGTACGGTCCAAAAGGCGTGGGTGTTTTGTATGTTAGAAGAAAAAACCCAAGAGTTAAAGTTACCGCGCAGATGGACGGTGGTGGACACGAACGTGGCATGAGAAGCGGTACCCTAAATGTTCCTGGCATTGTAGGATTAGGAAAAGCATGTGAATTGTGTCGTTTAGAGATGGCGGAAGATACTGCCCGTATTTCAAAAATGAGAGATCGTTTAGAACGTGAGTTATTAACCCTCGAAGAATCTTACATCAATGGTAACACAGAACACCGCTTACCACATGTGAGCAATATGTCTTTCAAATATGTAGAAGGAGAAGGTTTGATAATGGGTGTTAAAGACATTGCAGTTTCATCAGGCTCAGCTTGTACCAGTGCCAGTTTAGAACCAAGTTACGTGTTAAAGGCATTAGGCTTGGATGATGAGTTGGCTCATTCTTCATTAAGATTCGGTTTAAGCCGTTTTACGACAGATGAGGAAATAGATTTCGCAATTAATCATGTTAAAGAGGCAGTAACTAAGCTGCGCGATATGAGTCCGCTTTGGGAAATGTTCAAAGAGGGTATCGATTTAAAAACCATTGTTTGGCAAGAACACTAATAAATAAAATACTATGGCATATTCAGAGAAAGTAATTGACCATTATACCAATCCGAGAAACATCGGTACATTGGATAAGAGCAGCAAACAGGTAGGAACGGGCCTTGTAGGGGCGCCTGAGTGCGGAGACGTTATGCGTTTACAAATTGAAGTAGACGAAGTAACCGGCATCATTAAAGACGCTAAATTCAAAACTTTTGGTTGCGGTAGCGCCATTGCATCTTCCAGTCTGGCTACAGAATGGTTGAAAGGTAAAAGCGTTGATGATGCATTGAAAATTGACAATATGGACATTGTTGAAGAGCTGGCTTTACCTCCAGTAAAAATCCATTGCAGTGTACTAGCTGAAGATGCTATTAAATCTGCAATCAACGATTACCGTGTTAAAAATGGCTTAGCGCCAATTGAAGACGATAAAAAACATTATTAATTATGTCTGCAGGAATTAGTATCACAGAAAGTGCTAAAGTTAAAGTTCACCAACTGATGAGCGAAGAAAAAATGGGTCCAGACTATTTTGTCAGAGTATCTGTTAAAGGCGGCGGTTGCAGTGGTTTGAGCTATGATTTGGATTTTGATAACGAGATTAAAGAATCCGATCAGGAGTTTATTGCTGATGACGTTAAGATTGTTTGTGATTTAAAGAGTTACTTGTATTTAGCAGGTACCGAGTTGGATTTCACAGATGGTTTAAACGGCAAAGGGTTTAACTTTATTAATCCTAACGCTAAGCGCACATGCGGCTGTGGTGAAAGTTTTGCTGTATAATTGCAGCATGCTTGCAAACTTTAGTTCGAATACATTGAAAAAGTTGAGCATTAGTCTCAGCTTTTTTTTATGCCATTTTATGAGTTCAGTGGCTCAGTATTCTTATGTGTACAAAGCAAAAACGGATGTTCCTTTGGGACTTAGCAGTGCTTTGATTTTAGGAGGATCTTTGTATTTTCAGGAAAAAGTACATCCACTTTCAGCTCAACAAATAGCACTTTTGGATAAAAGCGCAGTCAATCAATTCGACCGATACGCATGTACACAATGGAACCCGGCAATTGCAAAGGGCAGCGATATACTTGCTGTTGGTAGTGTGTTGTTGCCTGCGTGTTATGCATTGAGTGCAAAGACGAAAGGCGATTTGTTGCCAATTGTGAATGTGTCCCTGCAGAGTTTGTTTTTGTCTCAGGCAGTGGCAAATCTGGCTAAATTTAGTAAGCGCAACCGCCCCTTTTTATACAATACGGAAGTTGATATGGAACATAAGTTGAAGCCAGATGCCAGGATGTCTTTTTTCTCTGCACATACCACTACAGTATCCGCTTCATGTTTCAGTTTTGCCTTTGCACATCAAATCTATTTTAAAGACAGTAAGGCTAATCCATATATATGGACCGGTGCAGCGATCTTGCCTGCCATAGAAGGGTATTTAAGGGTGAAGGCAGGTAAACATTATCCAACGGATGTAATAGTAGGTTATTTGGCCGGTTTGGGTAGTTCGTGGCTGATGCACAGATTGCACCTTAAATCATAAAAAAGCCCCCTTTCGGAGGCTATATTTTAAAGAATTTTAATTGGATTACTTAGCGCTTGCTTTGATGGTCCATACAACAGAAGCTTTCAAAGACATTGCTGAAAGCGGTCCGGAGTTGGTACCTTTTACTTTATATGTAAAAGCATTTGCTTTGATGTAAGTAGCTAAATTCTCGGTAGAGTTAACATCTAACTTAATGGTGTTGGTGCCATCTGCTACCGGATTTTTAGAAGCAATCATAACTTCTGGTTGACCATCAGCAGATAACCATAATTCGATCATTTCAACATTGTCAAAATTAGCGGTTGAGTCATTATCGATGGTGATAGTGGCAGATTTAAGTTTCAGTTCATCTAATAAATCCAAAGAAGTATTGTTCTTCTCTAATTCATCTTTCAAACCTGAAGTAAGCACTGTTTCGCCAAAGGTTTGAGTACCAGTGGTAGTTAGAGCGGTAGTTTGAATACTACCTTCTGTGGTGTAATCGAAGTTTACTGAGGTGTACTTTGACAGACAGCCTCCCATGAAAACGAAAGAAGATAAAACTGTGATTAGTAGGGTATTGAGTGTGTTTTTCATAAAAAATTGTTATTTTTAAGGTACAAATGTACAATAAAACATATCAAATATCCTAAAAATGGAACTGATACTAATTAGGTAGTAATTCTCTTAGAGCTTCATTAATGGCTTTTCCATCAGCTTTACCGGCCATTGCTTTCATGGCAAGTGGCATAACTTTACCGATTTCTTTCATGCTGCTGGCACCAGATTGTTCTACAATAGGTTTCAGGGCTGCAAGAATTTCTTCTTTACTGAGTTCTTTCGGCAAATAAGACTGGATGACAGCCAGTTCTTCCTGCTCTTTTTGAGCTAAATCCTGACGATTTTCTTTAAGGAAAATATCAATACTATCTTTACGTTGTTTGGCCATTTTTTGCATGGCTTTCATGGCTATTTCATCAGTAATATCTTTTGACCCAGTCTCTGTGCCGGCTAGTAAAAAGGCAGATTTGATGGCTCTTATGGCTCTCAGTCTGGCCTCATCTTTGGCTTTCATAGCCTCGATTAGGTCTTTGTTAATTTGTTCAACTAGCATAATATTATTGTGCAGGCATTTTATCGTTTAAGTAGAAATTGAAACTGTCGCCTCTCAATCCCAGTCTAAGTGTTTCAAGTGCTATAAGTTCATTAGGTGCAATGTTGCCAAGGTTGACATTAGCGCCGTAAAGTTTAATGAACCAAACCTGTTGTGATTTTAAAGGCGCTTCCCAGATAATTTTATCTTGAGGAATTTTGCGAATAATTTCAGCCACCAAGCCAGAACGCACTTCGCCTGTTCCTCTGAAAACACCTACTGTGCCGCTTTCTCTGGCTTCAGCTATCACTTTCCAAACACCGGCTTCCAGTTCTTTTTCCATCATTTCAATCCATTCGTATGGCGGTATAATTTTTTCGGCATCCTTAGAACCAACTTCAGAAATCACTGTGAAATCTTTTGCCAAAGTGCGGATATATTCGCATTTTTTATCGTGGGCAATTTCCATAGAGCCATCACTTACTTCTACATGTTCTATCCCGTAGTAATCGAGCACTCTTCTATAATCGTCGAACTGGTTTCTAATGGCATATGCTTCAAAGAGTGTACCCCCGAAGTATACCTTAAATCCGGCTTTTTTATAGTGACCGATTTTTTCTTTTAGTTTAGGTGTTACGTAAGCAGTTCCAAATCCCAGTTTAAGCAGGTCGATAAGATGACTACCGTGTTCAATCAGGTCGAGCGACTCGCGTATACTCAGGCCTTTGTCCATTACCATTGTCAGACCGCTTTCTCTTGGTTGTGTTGAGCGTTCAGGTAATTGGGTTAGTTTAAAGATTTCTCTATTCATTGTCAGTTTGGTATATTGAGACGATCTTCATGAATTCGTCATTTTCGTACAATTCAGTACAAAATAGTTTAACGCTTTCTAGAGTATCGTCAAATTGATTTATCAGGCGCGAAATTATGGAATCCTTATTGGATTCGGAAGGTTCTTGATCATACTTGATACAAATCAGTACACCTTCAAGTTCATTATCCATTCTTTTATTGGCTTTCACCTCTAATAGAAATTGTTCCAGTAAGTTGTCAGATTCACTGTGATAGAGGACACTGGCCATCTCTTTCCAATTGATCATCAAAAGATCATAATTGGTGTCCATTTGTTCTTGATACAACGCCTCAAATTCATTGTCATTATTCAGCTCTGCATAACAAGTGAAGATGCCTTTTAAAGCAGTAAAATCTTCAATGTCTTCTTTAAAAACCTTTTTAAAATAGGGAAGGGCTTTCAAAGGCGTTTTATCTGTTAGGTAAGAATACCCGATGAGGTAATTGTATTCAGGGAGAATCTGCTCCAGATTAGCTGCTTTTTTGATGTACATTCTGGCCATTGCTCCATCCTCTATGGCCAGGTAACATCTGGCTATACAGATATAAGGGTATAAGTCGCCTTCGTTTTTGACACTGTTGATATAATTGTCTATTGCTTTGTTATAGTTACCGCGACTTTCATAAATACCACCCATGTTAAAGAAGGCATTTTTAGAATCAGCATTGGCTAAACCTGAGTATTCATAGGCGCTTAAGGCAAGGTCATGCTGATTGGTCAGTTCGTAGAATCTACCCAGATGGTACCAACTCAGATAGGCATAAGGATTATCATCAATTTGCTTTTTGAAATAGATAATCCCTTTGTCGTACTGACTGTTGGAAATGAAGTTCAAAGACAATTGGTTATATAACTGTTCGTTGTCTGGAAAGCGCTTCAAGCCTTTTTCAACGATTTTGTTGGCTTTCTCCGGTTGCGAATTATTGCTTAAGAGTTGTGCGTAATTGACATAAATATCGACGACAAAATCATCATCTTCAAACTCTGAAAACTCTATGGCCAGGATGAAGGATTCTTCGGCCTCTTCAGAAAGATCGAGGTCGATTAGTATCTCTGCTTCCATTTTGTGGACAATAGAGTTGTAAGGTTCTGCAGCTTTGGCTTGTCTAACAATTTCAAGGGCTTCAGAATGGGCGCTTTTCATGGATAAAATAGAGGCTTTTTCCACCAAAAAATCCACTTTATTAGGGAACAAATACAAACCATGTTCGATAATGGTCATCTGTTCCTCCGGTTGATTATTTAGAAAAAAATGGTAAGACAAGGCCTCAATTTCTTCTTCGCTAAAAAAAACAGATTGATCATTTCCAAGCAGATGAAACTTCTGAAGTGTCTCATCTATGTCGACATTGTTGTAGAAGTCATCTCCTGCCGGATCATTATCGTCAAAATCGTCAAACATATTTTATTTATTGGGCAAAAGATCAAATTTTACTAGGTCTCAGAGCTTTTGTTAGCACAAATATAAAAGAAAGAAAACGTATTTTTGCATCAGTGAAATTATTTTTTAATGCCCTTTTTATTTGTTTGTCGTCCTTAGAGTTAACTGCCCAAACGGTTAACAATCAGGCTAATTGGCAGCAAAGAGCAAATTTTGTGATGGATGTCCGTCTCAATACTCAGACGCGTTCAGTAGAAGGCGCCCTTGAAATGACCTATTTCAACAATTCGCCTGGTGAACTGAGTGAGTTGTATATCCATGTTTGGCCCAATGCTTATAAAAATTTGCATACCCCTTTTGCTAATCAACAATTGAGAAATGGAAAAGTGGATTTTGAATTTTTTACTGAAGAGCAAAGAGGCCATATCAGTCAGCTCGAGTTTAATGCCAATGGTAAGAAGTTGAAATGGGGTTATTTTCCTGCTCAAGAAGATATAGTCTATGTTACACTTACAGAACCTTTAAAACAGGGTCAATCCATTACTATCAACACCCCTTTTACGGTCAAGTTACCCAATTTAATTTCACGCAGTGGTGTGGAAGGTTCGTTTTATGCCGTAACACAATGGTATCCTAAACCGGCTGTGTATGATGTTAACGGATGGCATCCGATGTCTTATCTGGATCAGGGAGAGTTTTACAGCGAGTATGGCGAGTATGATGTCAGAATAACCGTACCAGATAGCATGACTGTTGCTGCTACCGGCAATATGATTGAGTTTAAAGACACTGCTGGATTAAAGACATATAGGTTTATAGAATCCAATATACACGATTTCGCATGGTTTGCATCCAGTCGTTTTAGTCATGTTAAGAAGTCAATTAACTTGGATGATTCCTCGAAAGTTTTGTTAGAAGTATATGGCAACAAACTTGATTATATTAAGAGTGTAGGAGGTCTAAAAGACTTGGATTCTGCAGTTAGATTGTATAGCAAATTGGTTGGAAAATATCCTTATAAAACCTGCAAACTGGTAGTAGGTAATCTTAAGGCTGGCGAAGGCATGGAGTATCCCACCATAACACTTTGTAAAGATTTAAGTTCTGAGACTGTGATACACGAAGTTGGTCATAACTGGTTTTATGGCATTTTGGGCAGCGACGAACGGGCATATCCATGGATGGATGAGAGCATCAATACGTATTTTCACAAGCGTATCACCAACCACTGTGATACTTTTCAATGCAGAGAGATAAAACCGAATACAAATTTCTACGGAAAAATCAGTTTCCGAAAATGGATCAGTCAGCATGCCTCGCTACTAGGATATAAAGCCATTGCCGCGCATGGTTTAACACAGTCTATCAACTTGCCCTCAGAGTATTTTACATCCTATAATTATGGTGCGATGTTGTATGGAAAAGGTCCCATGGCATTTGCCTATTTACAACAACAGTTAGGCGATTCGATATTTTTAAAGTGTTTTCAAAACTATTTTAATGAATGGCAATTCAAGCATCCATTACCTGGCGATATTCAAAAAAGTTTCGAGCAGAGCAGTGGCAGAAATCTAAGTTGGTTTTTTGATGATGTTTTAAATGATAATAATGATGTTGATGTCCGTGAGAAAAGGGGGAAATACATTGTTGAAGGCGTTTCACATTTAGATAGTTTGATCGATAAAAATCCTTTGGTGCATCCCAATCCCAATGGATTTTTAATAGAGAAAAATTACTTTAACAATGGGCAAAAAAAGGGCTTATTAGGCTTCCATTTTCCATTTGCTTTACCATCTTATAACAAACATTTACATGTTAATCTTACACCATTTATGGGCTATAATATTTACGATGGTTTGTATCCGGTTTTGGTTGTGAACAATTCTATTATGAATCAGCGTTCATTTGAATATACTTTTGTTCCAGGCTATTCTTTCAAAGAAAAACGTTTCAATGGTTATGGACGAATGGTACATACCAGTCGCTTGAAAGGCAGTTTTGATCGCTTAGAAATTGGTGTACAATCGCAGATGTATGGATTAGAAACCAGTAGGCAGGACAATCGATATTACAGAGTACAGCCATTTGTAAAATTGCGCTTTAAAAACCCATTGATGAAGATGGAAGCCAGAAAACAGTTTTTAATGTTTAGTTTTACGCATACTGGGTTAGAAAGGAACCATTACATGGTGCCAATCGATACTATAGGCAATATAGGTGAACGACGTTTTTCGCGCGATTACTTTTTTAATTACAGTCGCCTGCAGTATGGATTTGACAATGGTGATCCTATTAATAGGAAGGCTATTAATTTTACTGCTGAGTACGCGCAGAATAATAAATTTGGTCCGGGTACAGTTCAGTATGTAAAGACCTGGATGAATGCAGTGTTTAAGTATCAGTACAAGAAGAAGAAGTTTTTAAGGTCGGAGTTGTTTGCAGGTGCATTTTTGCATACTAAAGGTCAGTTTGAAAATCAGAAATTTTTTATAAGTTCTAATTCGGGCAATCGCGATTATCTTTATTCAGACGCATTATTGGGTCGTAACGAATTACGATATGGAAGTACTACTATTTTTGGTAAACAATTGATTAACAGAGGCGGATTAAGACAGTTGGTTGATTTGGAGTCGAGCGACCGATGGATGGTGACATTGAATAGTGAGATTGATTTTCCAGGTGCTTTGCCTTTTTCATTTTATTTGGATCTAGGTTTATACAAATACATGCATAGGGTAAACAATGCGAATGTTGGTTTACAGATGGATTTTTGCCAGACTGGTGGCATTCAGATTAACATGTTCCGACGAACTCTAGAAGTTTTTGTACCTGTATTTTCATCTTCACAGTTTAGGAAGTTCAATATGATTAATAGTTCTTTCTTAAACACCATCGGGTTCCGACTCAATCTAAATCAATTAAACCCTATTCAGATGATCTCTAATGCAGCCATTTATGGCAAGACAGGCGTTGGTAGTCAGCCATAAAAAAAGCCTGCTTAATAACAGGCTTTAGTCTAGAGTAAATATTGAGGTAGTTGATTTTCTGCGTTAAAACAAAACCCGCATCTTTTGATACGGGTTTGTGTTTAAGAGAGGTTAAAAGTGTTTGATTACTTTTTACCAGATTT
>JACCDH010620255.1_pt1 | contig 71782 bp, 72 predicted proteins | sample 7442481 | NCBI WGS metagenome assembly JACCDH01 (sample SAMN15323433, study PRJNA562643) | freshwater metagenome | isolation source: river surface water | place: USA:Blue River Watershed | collected 2017-08-15 | reverse complement strand
ACCTCGGTTGTATGCCGTTCTGGGAAGATATAGGGAAGATCACTGGTGTACGGCCTGCCATTTAAGCCCGTAACTGATAACCCGTAAACAAACCACCGGGCTTCTTGGGGGTCACCGTCTTCCGACGCGCTAATTGCTAAGAGTGCACGGCGAACAAAGTGAGCTAAATGCGAGCCATCAAAGTAATGGATCGGGGCCATAACTCGCAGTAATAACTTTGCGCCGGGCTCAGGATCTGCAGAATTAGGACCGTATCGGGACAGGGTTAAGTCTCCAACATTACCTGTCCGAGTCGCCTTAGCCGTAAACACCAGACTGTAGAATCCGTGCTTGATCGGATCTGCCGTTGCCACTTTACTGCCGAGGGATTGGGCTGCTTGTTGCAACTCCTGCGATGACAAAAGATCGACTGATCGCAACTTGTCTAGCTCTACCAACTCGAATTGTCGATGCATCTTGACTGAGTCTTTTCCCGAGACCAGGACATCACACTCACAAAATCCCATCTTCTCCAAAGCAGGCGCGGTGCTCGCTTGGAAAGCCTTGAGTACCCGCCGATGCCCAAACGCACTTGTTACCAGAGACGAAATCATGGCGACATTATAAGACTGCTCGAGCACCACGCCTTGTTCAAGCCCAAACTCAAAGCCTTAGCTGTTCTCCTAAGTGAGGAGCGCTGCTGTCGTCGTACAGGCCATGGAAGTAAACGTCATGCCCTAAATACATTTCACAATCAGCATATAAAAGTACTAGATCGTCTAAGAAAACTCATTCACAATAATCAAAAATCATAATTAATTAATACTATTTTGCTGCGTCGCACCAAGGGAGATCTTATGAACAGTCCAGAGCCGGTATCAGATAAAGATGAAAACATCGAGAAGAAATCTAGGCCAACAAAACTAATGGAGTTCGACTACGACCTTATTGTTATCGGCTCAGGTCCATCCGGCCAGCGAGCCGCTATTCAGGCTGCAAAAATTGGCAAGCGGGCAGCGATTATTGAGCGTGCGAGGGCCGTAGGCGGAGTATGTGTCAACACAGGTACGATTCCATCAAAAACATTCCGCGAAGCCGTTATGCATCTATCTGGCTTTCGCGAGAGAGGTATCTATGGATCCTCATACCGTGTTAAGCACGACATTACGATAGAAGATCTCCTTTACCGTGTGCAACAAGTAGTGCGCTCCGAGATTGACGTCATTCGTAACCAGATGACCCGTAATCGGGTTGAACTTATTGAATCCACTGCCCGGTTTATTGACCCACACACCATTGAGCTCCAGTCCGCGAGTGGTCATGGCAAAAGACAAATTAGCGCCTCCAAAATTGTTATCGCCTGCGGAACCGAAGCAGCACGCGACGATCATCTCCCATTTGATGGTCAGCGGGTATTCACAAGTGATGATGTTCTTTCCCTCGAATTTATTCCCCGCTCGTTAATAGTCGTTGGGGCTGGCGTGGTTGGGGTAGAGTATGCAACGATGTTTGCTGCATTAGGGGTGCGCGTAACGATCATAGATAAGCGGCCTACGCTTCTTCCCTTCCTTGATCACGAAATATCTGCGGCACTCACCTACGTTGCCCAGCAGAACAATGTCACGATGCGACTCGGCGAAGAAGTCGCGGATATTAAAATTCTAAGCGGCGGTACAAAGCCTGTTGAGGTTAAGCTAAAAAGCGGGAAGATACTTCATGCAGAGGCAGTCCTATATTCCATTGGTCGAGTCGGCGCAACGCATCGCCTCGATCTTGATAAAGCAGGCATCAAGAAAGATGACCGAGATCGCATTCCTGTAAACGAACACTTTCAGAGTAACGTTGATCATATCTATGCTGTCGGTGATGTCATTGGGTTCCCCTCCCTAGCCTCCACCTCTTATGAGCAGGGTCGCGCCGCATCGCGTCACGCGTTTGGACTGCGCGATGACCACGACGGTGGGATTGGGCTTTTCCCGTATGGAATCTACACAGTTCCGGAGATCTCGACGATCGGGAAAAATGAAGACGAACTCACTGCCCAAGGTACCCCCTATGAAATAGGCAAGGCCCACTATCGAGAGATATCTCGCGGCCAAATCATCGGCGATCGAAATGGCATTCTCAAGATTTTATTCTGCCCAGACTCAAAGAAACTTCTGGGTGTTCAAATCATGGGCGAAGGTGCAAGCGAGCTGATTCATATTGGCCAGACCTTAATGTCACATAACGGTACGATTGATTATTTTGCTGATGCCGTTTTTAACTTCCCAACGCTTGCTGAATGCTACAAAACAGCAGCACTTGATGGCTTAAATCGTCTTTCACACTAGATATCGGGAGAAACCTAATGGGAATTGCTAGCTTTGACTTTAGTAATACCTGTACCGTTATCACTGGCGGAGCGAGTGGCATCGGGCTAACCTGTAGCGAAGCAGTTGCTAGTGCAGGCGGAAATATCATCATCTCCGCGAGCCGCAACGCTGATAAAACGCAGAAAGCGGTTGATCGAATAAAAAAAGCAAGAGCTAGACAAGAGCAAAGCGTTCAGGTATTTCCGTGTGAGGTCGGAGCTGAAGATTCCGTAAAGAATTTTTTTGATCAGATTCGTCAGCTAAATGTTCGGGTCGATCATGTTATTCACAGTGCCGGCATCTCACCCAACACAAACTTCTTCGATCAGACTCAATCTGAGTGGGACATGGTTCACAACACCAATACCACGGGCGCTTTTCTGGTCGTTAAGTACGCCGGATTACTGATGCGGGATAACACGTTAAGAGAGGATTTCCGCGGGAAGATATTGTTAGTAACATCAACAAATGGGATCAATAGCCAAGACCCTGTCTCAGCGCATTATGACTCATCGAAATCGGCCGCCAATATGCTCGTGCGAACCTCTGCCGAGCACCTCTCCGAAATACAGGTATGCGTTAATGCCCTTGCGCCCGGTTGGATTAACACGGAGCTCAACGCGACCCTGCCCCCGGATGTTCGAGAGAAGGAATCATCCAAAATCTGGATGAAGCGGTGGGCAGAGCCATCTGAGATGGCGCGTTGTGCGCTTCATCTGCTCACAATGCCCTACCTGATGGGTCAGGTGGTCATGGCAGACGGCGGATATCGCTAGCCGTGAATATAGGCCTGTAGCTGGGAAATCAGCTCTTTTTGTTCTTCAATCATTTCTCGGACAACATCACCAATGGATATCATGCCGATCACCCGTTCATCACTTACCACTGGTAAATGACGAATTCGGCGATCGGTCATAATCTGCATACACTCATCAATCTTGGTCTCCGAATCGATTGAAATGACAGGAGATGTCATGATTTGCCGAACCTGGGTATTGTCGCAGCTACGGCCTTTTAACTCCCCCTGCCGCGCGTAATCGCGCTCAGAGAATATTCCAAGCAGCTTCTCGTTCTCAATAACTGGCAGAGCACCGATGTGATGAAGCGCCATCGACTCAAGGGCGAACCGCACCGTTACATCCGCGGTAATAGAGACAATTGGCCGATCGCCCACTTTCAAAATTTCACCGACTGTTTTTGCCATGTTTGAAGCCCCCTGTAATTAGCAATTAAGATTGATCGGAAATATCAAAGCTTTTCTGTTTCACCCGATCTTGGCTGCCAGCGCATAAAGCGCTTCTCAAATAGGGTGACCGCGGCATCAAGCGCTAGCGCAAAGAGTGTCAATACCAGAATCCCTGCAAATACGGTATTAATATCAAACGTGCCCTCAGCCTGAAGGATCAGGTAGCCTACCCCAGCCGCTGAGCCAAGATACTCACCCACGACTGCACCAACAAATGCAAGGCCTACACTGGTATGGAGACTTGAAAATACCCAACTCATCGCGCTTGGCAGATAGACGAATCTCAGCAGGGCGGAGCGATCCGCACCCAGCATTCGTGCATTGGCTAGGAGCGTGGGGCTTACCTCTCGAACGCCTTGGTAAACATTAAAAAACACAATAAAAAAGACGAGAGTCACGCCAAGCGCTACCTTGGACCAGACACCAAGACCAAACCAGACAGCGAATATTGGCGCCAGAATTACTCGTGGCATCGAGTTCAATGCTTTAATGTAGGGATCGAAAATGGCTGCAGCACTCGGACTCAGGGCAAGCCAAAGCCCGATAGCCAACCCGCTTAAGGTGCCGATCACAAATGCCATAAGCGTTTCAAACAGCGTAATACCGAGATGCTTGTAAATAGAACCAGAAATAAACCAGTCTATTACGACCCCAAAAACCTTTAAGGGTTGGCCAAAGAAAAATGCTGCCTTATCCGGATTAGAGAAATAAAAATTTGGGATTAGCCCTGGTTCTGTCATGAGAAACCAGAACAGCAGAAGCGTCACAAAGACTGCGAGCTGAGCCACCCGGAGCCGAAGGCCCCTCATGCAACGGTACTCATTTGCTGCGCATACCCCTTCAGAACTTCCTCTCGCAGGACCGTCCATATATCCGAATGCAGACGGATAAATCTCGGATCTGTGCGGATTTCGGCGACATCTCGGGGCCTCGGGAGGTCAACTATGAACTCACCAATAGTGCGTGATTTTGGGCCCGCCGACATCACCAAAACACGATCTGACATTGCAATAGCTTCATCTAAGTCGTGTGTAATGAAAAGCACTGCTTTTTGTTTTGCTTGCCATAAAGACAGCAACTCATTTTCCATGAGCTGACGTGTCTGGACATCCAAAGCGGAAAACGGCTCATCCATCAGGATAATGTCAGGATCAAGGATTAGTGTCTGAGCCATGGAGGTCCGCTTGCGCATTCCACCGGACAGTTGATGCAAATAGCGATCACCAAAGCCCCCTAGGCCAACCCGTCGTAACCACTCATCAGCGAGATCACCCGCCCCTTTTAAGGGAAACCCACGGAATTCAAGCCCTGCCAAGACGTTCTCTCGTGCGGTTCGCCATGGCAGCAAGGCCTCTGCCTGGAACATATAACCGGCTCGTCGATTTATTCCAACTAGTGGGCTACCAAAAATTGAGATCTCACCCGAAGAGGGCTCCAGCAGTCCTGCCGCAACATTTAGAAGCGTAGATTTTCCACAGCCCGTTGGACCGACAACCGATACAAACTCCCCCATCTCGACACGAAACGATACATCGTGAACTGCGGTGTAACGCTGACCAGGATCATCCCGAGACACAAACGTGCATGAAACACCTTTGAATTCTGCAGCTGCGCTCATCGGCGTTAACTACTTTGGTACCCTGTTCACAAATTCATTGGTGTAGGTTCGCTTTAGATCAACTGCTTTTGGATCTAATTTTGAATCATATTCCGCAATGGCTTTCAGCGCGATCTGCACACCAGAGTCCGAAATAATGCCGTCAGGAGAGATTGCTTCACGTACATTAGCGAATGTTTGTTTGTAGAGTTCTGGATCACCAAGATGGAAACTCGTTGGCACACTCTTCAGAACCTCATCGGGCGTAGCCTTTGCAATCCAGCGGTTTGCTTTGACAATCGCGTTAGTGAGCGCCTGAGTAGCTTTGGGATACTTCTTTAAGAACTCCTCAGGCGCATAGAGACAGCCGGCAGGCATATCGCCGCCAAAGAGTTTTCGAGTTGCTTCAATTTTACGTGTATCCACCACCACACGAATGGACTTTTCTTTCTCTAGGGCGGAAATCACAGGGTCTAAGTTTGAAATTGCATCAATCTGACCCGAATTCATTGCGGAAACCGCCCCGGACCCTGCGCCCACACCGATAATTGAAACATCGGAGGGCTTCAGTCCGGCACGATCAAGAACAAAGTTCACCACCATATTGGTCGAAGAACCTGGAGCCGTTACACCCACTTTCTTCCCCTTGAGGTCGGCAATCGAATTAAAGTTGGGCATTGTCTTTGTCGAGACGCCGAGCACGATCTGGGGCGCGCGGCCCTGCTGCACAAACGCTGTGAAGTACTGCTTTTTTGACTGAAGATTGATAGTGTGCTCATACGCCCCTGAGACCACGTCAGCAGAGCCGCCAACAACAGCCTGCAAGGCTTTTGCCCCGCCCGCAAAGTCGACAATTTCAACGGTTAATCCCTGCTCTTTGAAATACCCCTTTTGTTCGGCAATTGTGAGCGGGAGATAGTAAAACAGGTTTTTGCCGCCCACCGCTATTGTAATTTTGTCTTTATCGGTTGCAAAAACTGCGGTTGAAAACAACAGCCCAAAAAAAGGAATTAGAAAAGCGCTTAGAACTCTTAGGTTATTGCGAAAATCAGGAATCATTGTGCACCCCCGAAATAGTGGTCTGTGGAAATTAAATTGTTATCAGCGGTAGACAATACTCTACGTTAAGCAAGCCCTGTAGCGGACACCCCAGCCCGGTTGTTTCGCTCAAAACTAGGGAAAACCCGATCGTATCGTTTCCGCTGCTCCCTCCTAATGCTGCCTAACCCTACCCACGATCCTCTGACATAGCACCCAGAGGTACTCGAAGGCTCACCAGACATTGTTCATGGGGCAACAGAGATGAGAATTTCATTGCGACGGCGCCATGGCAATGTAAAGGGGTCGTTGTAGCGAGCCACCTGAGGCGAGCTCGCCGCCTTAAGATTTCTCTGAGCCATCCAAGCCTGTAGACGAACTGTATGGGATTCAATTGAGGCCTCGGTCGTCCAGCCGCTAAAACGAATCGCAACAACATCCTGTGCGGGCACCTGGCGAACGATAACCTCCGGGTTTCGGGGCTGAGGCAAGGTATCGAGAGATTCAGTACTGGGCATCACGAAGTGCAGACGCCAGCCACCTTCTTTGGGCTCCACGGTCACCGGTGCTGTCATCGCAATTTTTCGGCTGCCACCACCCTGCACCTCGTTATCCCCAAAAATATAACCAGCGATACGGCGAAATCCTGCACGGCTGGCCGAATCAAAATCTCCAGTCAACTTTGTTTCTGCGACAACAAATTCCGCATAGCGCCGTAGTTCAAATGGTGGCTCAGCCTGCAATACTTGATAAGTTGGTTCTTCGACTGCCATAACCGCACCCGCATGGAATATAAAGTGAAAGAAAACAAGCCCAATAATCTTTTGAATTAATCGCATCATTCGCCCAGGTGAATTAACATTCGAGCTTTTAGTCTTCATCAAAAACTAAGTCAGTTACGAAAATAATGAGCTTATCCGAATACAGTTCAAAGAAGCACACCAGAATCAGCCTCTGTCTTATTTTATTGCTGTCTGGGATTGGGCTCGGAGGCTGTGCAGTTCGAGAGCAGGCTTTCGACTGCCAGGGCCAAACGGCAGGTGCACCACCTGAGGAATTTCTCATGACACCAACAAGCCTCAGATTTCAGTCTAAAGTGTATAACTTTACCGAGGAACGCGTGAACCTGAGGATATATGCCGATAAAGTAAGCGGCCGCACTGTTGAATTTAATCCATCGTCTGGACTATTAAAGCTAGATTCCGACCAGTGGGTTTGCAAGAGAATTAAGGATTAATCCTTGATCGTCGAGAATCGATGCGTTACGCCAAGCCCCCACTGGCGATCGGTCTCCGCAGCGTTGAGCCCCTTTTTATATCCAATATCAAAATCTAGATTCTTGTTAACGGAATAGATTACTCCAAGAAGAGCAAATCGAGGTTTACTCCTCTCCACCCGATCTTCCGCATCGGCCTGCCCAACATCAAGCGCTAGGGTGAGGCGATCACTTGATTGAACTAATACCGCAGCAGAGAGTCTCCGGATCAGCGTTCGTTTGTCGTCTCGGTCCGCCTGCAACTTAAAACGATTCTTTGAGGCACCAATGTTAAAAAGCCACGTAAACTCACCTGACTCTAGCTGTGCCATGACCGTCGCAGCGTAGCTGGGTCTGCCATTACCGAGAGACTTATTTTCGTCCCCCGTGGGCATGACCAGTTCAGGTTTAACACCCAGAGAAAATCCCCCACCCTCAACAAGCACCCATTTGGCGCCCATACTCAGGTCGTTTAGGCCGGTCTTCTCGCCCACAGGGGCACCCCAAGTCGTTGGTATATTGAGAAAGAGATCAAGCCCGTCCACGACACCCTGCGTATAGGTTAATCCGCCAGTCTTTGTTCGATTGCCCGCATCAGTTGCCCAGTCGGCATTAAGTTCTATCTGATGGGCCTTTGGTCCCTGAGTTCCCGTATCCTCGGTAATAAGGGGATGTGCGGCATGCGATGCACTTACGATGGCAGTATTTAGAATTAAAAAAAGTAAGAGAGTGACAATAAGTCTGTATAAAGCAATCCGGCAAGTGTTAGCTGATTGAAACATCCACATGATAATCTCCAGTATTATTAATCGCACCAGCCAAGCTCAGGAATGATTCGCTCAATCTCAATTGTATCCATGAAAGTGGCCGAGGCGCAGGTGGGCTTCGATCTGGTTTATGACGGATTATTGATGCCGCAGGCAGCGGTATCACCAACATTTTTTTATGATGAATTGGGCTCACAGCTATTTAATGCGATAACACTGCTTGATGAGTATCAAGTGACCCGTGATGAGCTTGAGATTTTTACTGCGCATCACCAATCGATTGCAGAGATGCTACCCAATGACTGCTGCCTCATTGATCTCGGTGCAGGCAATTGCGCCAAAGCGGCCAGTCTCTTTAATTCGATAAAACCAGCGCAATATCTTGCTATTGATGTATCCGAGAAGACTCTTCGAGAATCGCTTTCCGCGCTTGCGCAGAAGCCTGACAGCCCGACTCTTTCAGGCCTTATTATCGATTTCTCAAAAGGGCTGCCATCGGGGTGTTTAACGGGAAGTACGAAGGCGGAGCTGCCTCGGGTATTTTTTTACCCCGGATCAAGCATTGGGAACTTCCAGCCAACGGAGGCGACTGCGTTTCTTCGTGGGCTGAGACAGCATCACAATGCACAATCTCTTGTCATCGGGGTTGATTTGATTAAACCAGCGCCGATGTTAGAGGCGGCCTATAACGACGCCCTTGGCGTTACTGCGGCGTTTAACCGCAATATTCTCCGAGCGCTAAACCACGCCGTCGGTACAGATTTTGAGCCTCGTAAATGGCAGCATGTTTCGTATTTCAATACCCAAGAATCCCGAATCGAGATGCACCTGCAAGCAACAGAAGACACCCGGGTTTCCTGGCCTGGTGGTGGGCGTTTATTTCGCCGCGGTGAAACAATCCACACTGAGAATTCTTACAAATACACTGAAGCTAGCTTTAGTGACCTGCTCGAGCGAGCTGGATTTAAGGTTTGCGCGATCTACCCCAGTCAATCGAAAGGCTTTGCGGAATTTATCGCCTGCCCTTAATTGCCCACGCGAACGCTGCGAAAACCTGCAAACACGTCGCGACGCTGAGGTCTGTAGAAGTTGCGCAGTAAAGGGTCTCGTAGTAAATCATTGGTCATTGTTGAGGCACCCTTTAGTACCCAATGACCTTTAAACCATGGCTTAGAGTACTCCTGATAGGGGTGCGGCGAAAACCCAGGAAATGGGCCAAAAGTGCTTGAAGTCCACTCCCAAACCTTGCCCCACTCTACGCCTGCATCTACCGCCGCCATCCACTCTGCCTCCGAGGGTAGCCGTCGACCAGCCCAATTGCACCAGGCTTGCGCCTCAAAGAAGCTCAGATGAATCGCCGGCGCATCTGGCTTGACCGCCTGCCAGTGGTCCCCCACTCGATGCCTAAAGCCCTCTTCAGACTTTAGGAAATGGAGCGGCGCCTGGGCACCCGATTTCTGTCGCCAAGCCCATCCTTCGTCGGACCAATGGCGCCGCTGCAAGTACCCTTCATGCTCAACAAACTCCCAGTAGCGACTCACCGAGATAGGCCGAAAGTCAATCTCAAAGGCATTCATATCGGCAGTGAGTGCATCAGCCTCGTTATCGAAATGAAAAGTACTCTTGTCGGGTGAGAATTGTACGGTCTGGGCCGAGACGAACAGGCTGTCCTTGGCGACAACCGCCGCACTCTCAGAAGACCGTTGTAACGTCAGCAGCGGGATACCCAAGGTCTGCGCATTCATCTGGAAAGCCTCGATATGCATCCACGCATGTGCGAGGCAGAGCCGATGAAAATAGAGTGACGAGTCGGTTTTCCTGTCCTCTTTAAGGGAGTTAAGCGCGCTATTGAAAGTATTCACTAGATACTCTCTAATCCCGTCAACGCCAAGAAGATCCAACTGCCAACGATCTGCGTGGGCAATCGTTGCCGAGTTAAATAAATGATCGGCATTTCTTAGAACCGATGGAGATCTCTCTAGTGTTAACTGTCTAACCCCCTCGTGACGGGCCGAATTACGGGGTATCCAATGCTCTGTAAACCAGGCAACATGCCCGAAATCCCAGAGCGGCGGATTAACCTCATCGAGCAGAGGAACAGCCAGTGAGGGGCTTTCTAGCCGATCTGCGAACTCATGAAGGCAGAGCAGGAGTTGTTGCAGGCAGAGTCTTGTCTCAAATTCCAGCTGATCTGCGTCACAGAATCGAACGGATTTATTCATAAAAGTCGTTCGACTGAAATCGAGAGTTTCATGCTTGAGAATAATGAAAAACCCGGTAATACTTGCTTACCGGGTTTTTGTTGACCGCTAAAAAGATTACTTCTTTTTCTGGTCTTTGCACTCTTTCTTGTCTGCATTTTCTTTCTTGCTGCAGTCTACTTTTTTGTCATCCATTTTTGCGCCACCATGAGACATTGCAAACGCGGGAGCAGAGATAACAATCATGGCTGACAGTACGGCAGAAGTTAATTTCTTCATTAAATCACCTATAGTGTTAATTATCATAGAGTCGTTACTACTTTCGGAGTAACAATTTGCTTACACAACCTCGAGGAGTCTCTCAAATATTGGCAAGAAAGGTCAAGTGTTATTCAGGAGCCCTTTTCTGGCTAAAGGCTATTTCGGTGCTGTGGGTGGTGTTCGTCCTGGCAGCCCCGAGCGGCGTGTTTGGCCAGACGCGATTTGTTCCTACCGAGCAAGAGGTCGTTATGAGCCGCTCCCCGAGAGGGGCAGTGTCAACCGCGGAGCAAGCACTTCGCGGGCAGCTAAGCCGCTGGCTCGCCAACCCGCGGGACCAGGATCTCTCCATAGCGCTCGCCCGAGAGGCATTTTTATCGGCCATGGCCGACGGGGATCTCCGCTGGCTTGGCACTGCGCGGCAGGCGATGGCCCCTTGGTGGGCAGCCTCTGACCTAAGCGCTGACGGCTTCTTTCTCAGAGGGCTGATTCGCCAGGCCCTCCACGATTTCAGGGGTGGACTTGCCGATCTAAGACTCGCAATCGCTAAAAATCCCCAACGTAATGAATTCTGGTCATGGCAGTTCGCAGTTCAAATGGTCCAGGCGGACTATCCCCAGGCATCGGAGACCTGCAATACCATCAAGACCCGTTTCGGCCAAGCCGAGGGTGATGGCTGCAAAGCGGTCCTCGCCTATCGCACCGGGGATCCAGCTGTTGCGATGAGGCTCCTTGACCAGTTACTCAACCACCCTGATTTCCAAGGGGTTCACGCCCAGAATTGGCTCGCATTTCATCGCGGAGAGGTTCGGCGCATCCAAGGCGATGCAACGGGTGCAATCAGAACCTGGGAGACGCATCTAAAGCGCGAACCACGTAATCATTCGATCAGACTAGCCCTAGTAACCTTACTGAATACGGAAAAACGTTATTCAGAGTCTCTTGCGGTTAACTCAGATACGTTTAAATCCGATAGCCTACTGGTCCAATCGATTATCTCGCATGAGAGTCTAGGTAACCCCCAGGCAAGTCATCACAGAAAAGATTTGGAATTGCGACTATCAACTCAGGATCAACGTGGCGATGAGTTAATCGAAAGACCAAAAATTGAGTACTTTCTTGATATCGCGAAAACCCCAGCGCAGGCTCTTCCATTGGCTCACAAGAGTTGGGAGAGCCAGCAGGAGCCGGCAGATGCACTGCTTCTTCTGCGTGCCTCTCTCGAAACCGGTGATAAAAAAGGGGTCGAACTAATCAGGAAATGGCAGCAAAAAAGCGGATATGAGGAACCGCGTCTTCGCAATCTATTAAAGCAATGAGAGCCGGCCTAGACTATTGGGGTGAGCTGCGGATAGTGATACGAAATCTGTTTCTGCCGGTTTTTCTATTTGGGTTCGGCCTACCATTACTCTTGGTTGGTCAAAATGCCCATGCGCATTCTAGTAGCAATAGCTTCATTCTGATTAGCCAAACGCTAGATGCGCTAACCCTACGTATTGATTTGCCACTTCGAGATCTTGATCTACGGTTTAATTTTGATCGTAATCGAGATGACCGAATTCAATGGAATGAGATTAGAAAATCCGATAACGCTCTAGAGATGTGGGTAAGAGGCGGCCTCTCAATCACGCCAGCCAATGATGACCAAGCGCCCTGTGCAATTGGCCGATTTGATACAGCAATTGCCACCTACCCCGATGGTAACTACCTAAGCATTCAGGCACCGCTCACCTGCGGCGAGCTCAACACAACCCCTCTTATTATTCCTTTGTCGGTCCGCTATCAACTTCTGTTTGATCAAGATGATCTTCACCGGGCGATCGTGCGATTTCGCGTGATTACATCAGACTTAGAAATCGAACGCAGTGCGGTTTTAAGCCCGTCTCAGACATCGCAGACATTAAAACCAGGCAGTTCGTCAGTGATGGCCACACTCAAGAACTATGGGATGGAGGGAATCTGGCATATCTGGATCGGCATCGACCATATTTTATTCCTCTTATGTCTTTTACTGCCTTGCGTCTTTAGCCGTTCTGAGGCCCCTATCGGGCACTGGCGGCCAATCGGCCGATACTGGCTCGCCGTAGTTAGCATCCTCGCAATCGTAACGGCATTCACCGTTGCCCACTCCATCACACTCGGACTCGCGGCATTTAAGGTTCTCACACCCCCGGCTGCGCTTATTGAGCCCATAATCGCTGCGTCAGTCGTCGTTGCCGCTCTCAGTAACCTCACCAAAAAATTCATTCACTTCCATTGGCAACTCGCATTCATCTTTGGGCTGATACACGGGTTTGGATTTGCAAACGTGCTGAGCGATCTCGGGCTACCGAGCGACCAGCTCGCGGTGGCGTTATTCGGCTTTAATGTAGGAGTCGAACTCGGGCAGATTGCAATCGTAATGGCATTCTTTCCGATTGCATGGGCCCTAAGAGCAACTTGGTTTTACCGCTGGGTGGTTGTTGTGAGTGGCTCACTCGCCATTAGCGCAGTAGCAATTTTATGGATTGTTGATCGGATTTGACGCGTTAACAAGCCAGTGTTAACCGAGTAAAGAAACCGCACGTGAGATCAGATCACCCAACCGTGCGGTGCTATGAGACTGTGAGCTAGTTAGCCGTGAGCTTACGCGCTGAGACGACCTTGCCCCAACGATCAAATTCCACAGCAATCTCTTTTGTAAAGTCAGCCGGTGTATTGCCTACAGCGACCATACTGAGCTGTGTCAGTCGGTCTTTCACCTCCTGATTGGCCAGGACCTTGACTGTATCGGCGTGAATCTTATCAATGACCGCCTTTGGCGTTCCCGCAGGTGCCATAAACCCAAACCAGCCAACATTTTCAAAGCCTGGAATCCCTGCCTCGGCAATGGTCGGTACATCGGGTAGTTGCGGTAAGCGCTTTAAGCTTGTCACGCCAATCGCACGGATACGACCGGCTTGAATGTGGGCGGTTGCACCTGCAATGTTTCCGACCATGAATTGAACCTGACCACCCGCGAGATCGGTGTAGGCCACAGCCTCACCCTTGTAAGGAATATGCTGGGCATCGATGTTAGCGGAATAGACGAATGATTCCCCTGCCATATGCACCTGACTGCCGATGCCTGCCGAACCAAAATTCAATTGCCCAGGTTTACTTTTTGCAAGTGCAATCAGTTCTTTCACATTTTTCGCAGGAACCGAGGGATTCACGACGAGTACCTGTGGGCCACTTGCAAGATTTGTAATAGGAACAAGATCTTTCTTCGCATCGAAGGGCATCTTGGCGTACATGTGCGGATTAACCGTAACGATACTGCCCGATGTGACCAAGATGGTGTAGCCATCAGGCGCAGACTTCGCCACTGCATCGGCACCAATATTTCCTCCAGCTCCGGCACGATTCTCAACCAGAACCGACTGACCCCAGGCGGCAGTTAATTTCTGGGCAATCAGGCGCGCGACGATATCCGTCGCTCCGCCTGCGGCAAAGGGAACAACCAGCTTCACGGGCTTATTCGGATAGGCCTGCGCATGCACCGGAGGGGTATATCCTGCCACCCCTAAACAGGCGGCTGCCACAAGAGCCGACACTAAGGCACGGCGACGATATTGTTTAGCTTTTAGCTTCATTTTTGTCTCCTTATCGTTTTAACGACTTCCTATAAAGTTTGCCACCAAACCCTCAGGGATTGGGTGCCAATTAGGGAATGACCTAGTCACATGGATATCGCACTGAGAAACCATCGCAGGTCTAAGCCAGCTTACGAATCTGCTCAACCAATGCATCCGGCAATTCAAGCCCCTCCCGCATTGCCTCCTCAGCGAGCGCGAAACGGCGGGTCCCGGGCAGCCGAACATCCGGATCTTGAAGCACGACATCGATCAGATCCGAGAGTCTCGATTCATACGCCAATCGGCCTGCCAGCGCATCGGGATTAATAACAAGGAATAACTGGCCAAGCCTCGGTTGATTGCCGGCATCGACAAAAAAAGAATCCGCCTCGGCTCCAAACTGTGCACCCGTGAGCGCAGTGACCATAATTTCTACCACCATCGCTAACATCGCACCCTTTACACCCCCCATGGGCAACATCATTCCAGCGAGCGCCGCTTTCGCATCCGTGGTGGGGTTACCCTGCGCGTCAAGCGCCCAACCCTGCGGAATCGGTGTGCCGTTTTTTGCTGCAACCATAATCTTGCCCCGAGCAACCTCCGATAACGAGAGGTCAACGAGAATCGGATCGGCGTTGGTTCGCGGAAAAATTGCGGCGATTGGATTGGTTCCAAAAATGGCACGCTTTCCACCCCATGCTGGCATCGCTGCAGGCGAGTTACCCATTGCCCAACCGACAAGGCCGGCATCAGCGATCGCACGCAAATGATTACCTGCAACACCGAAATGATGGCTATTGGTTACTGCGCCAACGGCAATACCGGTCTCGCTTGCTTTTTGAATTGCAAGTTTAATCGCCTGATTGCACGCCGGAAATGCAAAACCATTATCGGCGTTGATTAAGGCTGCCGATGCGGATTGCTGTTGAATCACAGGAACCGCGTTCGGATTAACACGGCCATGCGTAACATGCGCCAAGTACATCGGCACTCGCGAGATCCCGTGGGAGGCTAAGCCTTGTGCCTCAGCAAGAATTAATGCGTCGATTGTCGGGCCGGCCTGCGCCGAGGTTACCTTACAGGCTGTAAAAGCCTCTGTGCACAGTGCATGTACATCGGATATCGAATACTTCATACCAGCTCCCCTTTAATAATCCAATGCAGCCGCGACCCGCTCCGCGATTAGGCTCGATACCCGCGTATTGGCCTGCTGGGTGAGGCCGGCAATATGCGGTGTCAGAATCAGCTGAGAGAGATCCGTAGGAATCCGCCCCGCCGGCAACGGCTCATTTTCAAAAACATCAAGTGCTGCACCACCTAGAGTTTTAGCGCGGAGAGCGTCGATCAAGGCCACTTCATCAACAATTCCACCTCGAGCTGTATTGATTAATACAGCAGAAGGTTTCATTAAAGACAATCGATGGGCGTTAATCAGGTGATGTGTCGATGTATTGAGCGGCACATGCAGGCTAACAACATCCGCTTGCCTTAAGAGGTCCTCGATATCAGCACACCGCAACGCACCATGCCTGCTAAACGCAGGGTCAGATTCTGGTAATGCCGGATCATAAGCAATCACCCGCAGACCAAGAGGCCTCACAAGATCGCAGACCAGGCGGCCAATCGCGCCGAAACCAATCAAGCCCAGCAGAGAGCCCTCAAGCTCTGCGCCATTGGAATACTGTAGGCGGGGCCACAGGCCCTGCGCAACCGTCAAACTTGCCGCGAAGGCCTGACGCCTCAGGATTAGCATTGATCCAATCACATATTCGGCTACAGCCCGAGCATTGGCTCCTGTTGCGGGAATTACCGTGACACCCCGAGCCTCGCATGCAGCTAAATCAATATTGTCGAGTCCAACTCCCAAGCGGCCGACTACACGCAGTCGAGGCGCTGCAGCGAGGAGCGCTGCATTCACCTGAGTTCGATTTCGGACAATGACCGCGTCAACCAAATTGACCGTAGCAAGAAGTCTGGCAGGATCATCCACGAGTGCAGGGTCGTAGACCACGGAAAATCGCGACGATAAAGCGTTAACCGCCGGCTCATCCATAAATTCTGTAATGACTATTGATGACATAACGCTCCCTTAACTCTCGCTATTCTGCCGCCTGAACCTCGCCGTTGGCGCCTCGCCCGCCAATCCTGCGGACACCGGCGTGCCCAGTCAACTATATGAATTGTATCTCCCGAAGGGTTTCGTTATGATGAAAAGCGACTGTCCAACCGATTGGAAAACCGTCAAACTACTCCAATGACTACTCCTGCCCATCTGCCCACAGACTCTAAAACGCTCTCGGTTCGCATCTGGCGCGGGGCAGCAGAAGGCAACTTCAAAACCTACCAGGTTCCGCGAAATGAAAGCCAGACAATTCTGGATATTGTGACGTACGTACAGCGCGAGCTCGACCCCACCTTAAGTTATCGGTTCGCCTGCCGTGTGGGAATGTGTGGGTCATGTGCCATGCTCGTTAATGGACAGGCCCGTTGGACCTGCCGCACCCATGTCAGCAGAGTGCTTGATCAGTCATCAACACTTGAAATTGCTCCGCTTTCGAACATGCCTGTAATCAAAGATCTTGCCACTGACATGACAGTTTTTTTTGATAAATGGGCAAAAGCAAAGGGGCAGTTTAAAGGGGCGAAGTCGCGCAATGACGACTTCGCCCAAGTAAGACCGGATTCACCCCAGCGCCGAGCGGCCGATGCAGGCATCGAATGCATCGGTTGCGGAATCTGTTACAGCTCCTGCGATGTCGTCGCATGGCGGCCAGACTATCTCGGTCCCGCCGCTCTGAACCGTGCCTGGACACTCGCGAACGATGTACGCGATACCCAGCAATTAGAGAGGCTAAAGGCGATTGCAGGAGACGCCGGTTGCCACGCCTGTCATAGCCATTTTCTATGTACAGAACGATGCCCCAAGGCCATTTCCCCCACTGCGGGTATCGCAGGGCTTAAAAAGAAAATTGGGCGCATGGCAGTTAAAGGCGAACTCTAGCCATGAACGAAGACACTATTGCGCAAGCGCGAGCCTGGTATTGGCAACGGATCAGTGCAATGGTGCTCGCTGTATTTGTGGTCATTCACCTTGTCATCATGATGTATGCAATACGCGGCGGCTTGAGTGCGGCAGAAATATTAGACCGCACGCAAGGGAGTCTGCTCGTTGGGGTTTTCTATGGGTTGTTTGTCTTAGCCTGCGCTGTACATGTGCCGATTGGTATTGCAAAAATTGTGCAGGAGTGGGGGGGAGCCTCCCCCAGAGTCGCGAGCAGGCTCTCGCAACTATTTGCTGCCGTGATTGTGATTATGGGATTAGCGGCCGTATGGGGAGTGAGCGCTTAATGAGAACCTCTCGCTCTCGCTCACGTTCGCGCTCTCTCGCCTACAGCGCTTTTGTCGTTCACCGCGTCTCGGGCCTGCTGCTGGCACTCTTTCTGCCTCTGCATTTTCTTGTTCTCTCGCAGGCAATTCGTGGGCAGGCGGCTCTCGATCAGGCCCTGCGACTCAGCGATCTACCGGCCGTCAAGTTTGCCGAATGGGGATTGGTAGTCTTGCTCACACTTCATCTCGTGGGTGGAATTCGTTTAATTCTGATTGAGTTTGGGCCCTGGAAAGGCGCGCGTTCAGGCTGGATTACCGCAACAGTGTTCATTGCGGGTTCTACTGGCTTATTATTTCTTTATAACTTGGTGATCTAATGTTTCAAGTTGATCTAGAGGTTGTCGAAAAGGCCGCAAAAGAGCTCTACATTCGGGCGCTCAAATCATTGCCTCCCGATATTAAAACTGGGTTCACGAAGCTTTCCGGAACGGAACGTAATACAACCGCCCAGAGTATCTTAACGACGATGATCAAAAACATCTCTGTTGCCGAGCAGACGGATAACCTGCTCTGCCAGGATACGGGAATACCGATCTATAACGTCTGGATTGGACGCGATGTTCAGGTCGATGGCGTCCTGCTAAGGGCGGCCCTCCGTAAGGGGTGCGAGCGCGCAACCCGTGAATATCCATTGCGCTCTTCAGTCGTTCACCCGATTACTCGTAAAAACGAGCACACCTCCTGCGGTCTGAATGTGCCAGTGATCCATTTCGACTTCACTGACATCCCTGGCTTACTAAGAATTGAAATGATTCCAAAGGGTAGTGGCTCAGAAAACAATTCCTACCTGCGCATGGCAATTCCTGCGGAAGGTCTTGCTGCCGTAAAGACCTTTGTCATTGACTCTGTTTTGTCATCTGGAGGAAAAACCTGCCCACCGACGATCGTCGGCGTGGGTATTGGTGGAACCTCTGACCTCTGCATTGCTCTGGCGAAAAAAGCGGCGACACGGCCACTCGGCACAGCCTGTAGCGACCCTGAAGGCGCATCCCTTGAGCGTGACCTCAGCCAAGCCGTAAACCAGCTCGGTGTTGGCCCACAGGGCCTTGGAGGCGATAGCACAAGCTTTGCTGTACACATCGAAATGGCCGCTACCCATATCACCATGAATCCGGTTGCGGTCAATATGCAATGCCATTCTGCACGAAGAGCAAGCGCAGACATCACCTCCGCCGGCACTACATTTGGCTACTAATCCGAGCGACAACCTATGGCCCACTATGATCTAACGATGCCGGTATCCGAAGCTCAGGTTCGACAGCTTCGTATTAATGACACCGTCACGCTGCAACAGACCCTATTTGGTATTCGTGATGCTACGCAGATCCATATGTTCGACCACGCGCGTCACACGCGATTTGACTTACAAGGGCATGCGGTAATCCACACCGCCCCAAACGTGAAGAGAGTGCCTATTTCAGAAAAACACCCGGTGGGATACGCGCCAATCTGTGTGGGGACAACCACATCAGATCGGATGGAGCGCTTCACTCGGCCTCTGATGACGGATTATGGTGTACGACTCATTGTCGGTAAGGGTGGCCTGCGCGAGGGATCAAAGGCCGCTTTTCGAGAAATCGGGGGAGCCTATCTTGCGATTATCGGGGGTACAGCGGCACTGGAGACCACCTGGATTGAGTCAATTGATGATGTTGATCTTGATGATTTGAACCCTGAATCCCTATGGCGTTTCAAGATACGGGACTTTGGTCCCCTGCTTGTGGCAATGGATAGCGAAGGAGGCAGTCTCTACGACAGCGTCCGCGCACAGACTGCCGGGCAACGAGACCGCGTACTTGCACAACTTGGCGTTCAACCATGAAAACGCTTTCGACTGACATTCTCATTCTTGGATCTGGCGGTGCAGGCCTTTTTGCAGCACTGCATGCCCACCAAAACGCGCCAGATGCCTCCATCACAATCGCAGTAAAAGGCCTGCTCGGCAAATGTGGCTGCACCCGAATGGTCCAAGGCGGCTATAACGTCGCCCTCGCTGAAGGGGATTCAGTGGAGCGGCACTTTATGGACACGATCGAGGGAAGTAAATGGCTTGCCGATCAGGATCTTGCCTGGACTCTGGTGACCAAGGCCGTTGAGCGTATCCACGAGTTGGAAAACGAACTAGGATGTTTTTTCGACCGTAACCCCGACGGCACAATTCACCAGAAAGCGTTTGCAGGGCAGACTTTTGATCGAACCGTCCACAAAGGCGATCTCACAGGGATTGAGATTATTAATCGCCTAGCCGAACAGGTCTGGGCTCGCGGTATTCGCCGCCTAGAAGAGCATCGGGCAATCGAACTGATCAAAACGAAAGATGGTCAACAGATTGCCGGCGTCTTGATGATTGATATGCGAAGCGGCGAATTTATTTTTGTTCAGGCCAAAGCTGTCTTGCTGGCAACAGGTGGCGGGCCCACCATGTACAAGTATCACACCCCATCGGGCGACAAGAGCTGTGATGGGCTTGCAATGGCACTACGTGCCGGCCTGCGGCTGCGTGATATGGAAATGGTCCAATTTCATCCAACCGGTCTGCTTGCCGGTGTCGGCACACGAATGACGGGCACGGTAATTGAAGAAGGGTTGCGCGGTGCTGGCGGCTTTCTGCTCAATGGGCAGAAGGAACGCTTTATGCACCACTACGATCCAAAAGGCGAGAGAGCGACGCGGGATATTGTCTCGCGATCAATTTATTCTGAAATGCGCGCTCACCGCAGCTCACCCAATGGCGGGGTCTACATTCAGATGTCACACCTCGGCCCAGAAAATGTTCGTAAGGCCTTTAAAGGCATGGTCGAGCGGTGTGAAGACTCCGGGTTTGACCTGGCAGGAGGGCTTGTAGAGGTTGTGCCCACCGCCCACTACATGATGGGGGGGCTTGTATTTCAGGCCGACTGCAGTACCGAGCTTCCCGGGTTGTTTGCAGCAGGTGAAGACACTGGCGGAGTTCATGGTGCCAACCGTTTGGGCGGCAACGGTGTCGCTAATTCAACCGTATTCGGGGGTATCGCAGGAGAAACAATGGCGCGATGGGTATCCGCGCAGCACGAATTCTGTACCCCCGATCAGGATGCGCTGCTGCGGAGTATCGCTGAACACGAGGCCCCATTTAACCACCGTAAAACAGGAATCGAACGGGTTCGAGACTCACTACATGCAACGATGTGGGATAAGGTTGGTACTCTTCGCAACCAAGCGGATCTCGAGATCGCCCAACAAACCCTGAGAGCGCTTGCGTTCGAACTAATGACCATTGGTCTTGCCGAACCAAATCGCGCCTATAACCTGACCTGGCATGATTGGCTCAACCTTCGCAATCTCATTGAGGTAAGTCGTGTGATCACGACCGCTGCCCTCGCCAGGGAGGACTCTCGTGGGGCCCATTTTCGCGAGGATTTCCCAGAAACTCGGAACCTGGAACAGTCCGCCTTCACGACCGTCCGAGCGCGTGAAAACACTCTCGAGCTGAGTTGGACCCCTGTATCCTTCAGCCGAGTCAAGCCCGGCGAAACAATTCTCTCTGAGGATACTGCCAGCGCCTAAGTTCTACAACATGGCGAGCGTTGGGAAGTGCCTCCATAAGAGTGAAATTCCCGCAATACCAACAATGACCCAGACGAGCTGGTTTAAATGTCGAACGTGCAGACGCTTTCGAAGCAGGCTACCGGTATACACCGCAGCTAAGCATACCGGTAGACACAGCATGAGGTAAGGCCCTAACCTTGGGTCAAAAATAAGACCTGCGAATATAAAGAGACCAAGCCGACCAAGACTCGCAATTAGAATTAGGAAGGCGACTGTCGCCCGCCGGGCGGTTTCAGAGGGCAGACGCCTCGCGATATAAACGATGTAAAGAGGCCCGCCTGTGCCAAAAAGCGCAGACAGCACGCCGCCCACGGTGCCATACACTATTCGCCAATGACTTGCGATAGGGATATATGTTTTGGATCTAGACAGTAGGTTACGTGCACTTTGAAATAAGGCGAAGGCTCCAAGCAAGGAAAGCAGCAGAGATTCCGGCGCCTGGATCAGTAAGGTGACACCCAACACCATGCCGATACCCATCCAGATCAGTAAGGACCGTGCCTCACTAAAATTTACGTCGCCCCTATTTTTGAGCCCAAAGAGAATCCCAGCAACGAGATCCATAGCCAGCATCATGGCAACCGCAAGTTTGAGCGGAACAAATTGAACAATTAAAGGAAGTGCGACAATTGAAGCGCCAAACCCAGTCAGACCATAAACAAGATACCCCAGAAATACGCAGCAGGCGGTAAGAAATAAAATCAATTGGGCTCCGGCATCATTGTTCTTATTCTAATTTTTTACCCTTACAACATGAAATTCTCTTCGAAACATAAAAGCATATCTAGAGGGGCAATTGTCATTATCGCCCCTTTCCTTATGCAATCATTAGAGGCCCAACATGGCCAACAACGAGAGTGGCCCACAGGATCTGATCAAACCTGGTTTCAAGAGACTTGTTTAGTCGAATCGCAACAATGTCACATTCGCCACAGATCGCTGTAATCGGGGCGGGTATTGTGGGCGCCGCCAGCGCACTGCACGCATTACAGGCGGGTCTACGCGTTACGCTAATTGATCCTCACCCACCTGGAAATGCTCAGGCCTCAAGCTATGGGAATGCGGGTTGGCTATCCTCACACTCAATTATTCCACCGGCAACACCCGGCGTATGGAGGCAAGTGCCCGGCTGGCTCACAAACCCTCTCGGCCCCCTTACTGTTCGCTGGCGCTACCTTGCAAAGGCAGTGCCGTGGCTACTTCGATATCTTGAATCGGGGCGTACTTACGAACAGATCGAACAGACCGCTAAAGGATTACGGGCCTTATTGCGAGATGCGCCCGACCTGCACCTTGAGATGGCTAAGATTGCGGGTGTACCGCAGTTGATTCAGAAAAATGGCTTGCTCCACGTCTATCCAAGCCGAGAGCAGTTTCACAAAGACACACGTCTCTGGCAGATCCGCGGAAATGAGGGAGTTCGTTGGCTTGAATTAGATCATCAAGAACTAACATTACGCGAGCCCCATCTGAACCCGCGTTACCAATTTGGGCTTTTCGTACCCGATACCGGTCATTGCAATAATCCTAGTTTATATGTCCAGAGTATCGTCCAGCATATTGTGCGGCATGGCGGTGCGATCGCTCAGACTGAGGCGACAGGATTTCGCTATCGGAACGGCCAACTTCACTCCGTGGTGACTACAGCAGGTGAAATTGAATGTTCCAAGGCCGTCATTGCCACAGGTGCAAGGGCTAAAGCACTCGCACATCAGGCGGGTGATGAGGTCTGCCTAGAAACGGAGCGGGGTTATCACGCCGTCATCTCAAGTACTGCGGTTGGCCCCCACACCCCAACAATGCTCATGGATGAAAAGGTGATTGTTACCGCAATGACGACCGGCCTAAGAATCGCCGGCCAAGTCGAAATTGCCGCACTCGACGACACACCAAATTGGAAACGGGCTGAAGTCCTATGCCAACTCCTTGCGCGCGCTTACCCCTCGCTGTCATGTGTCATTACGCCTGACCAGATCAATGTCTGGATGGGCCGCAGGCCCAGTACACCTGATGGACTGCCCTGTATAGGAAGAGCCTCGCGATCACCAGATATCATTCATGCCTATGGCCATGGCCATGTCGGCTTGGCAGGCTCTGCCCGAACTGGCCGTGTCGTCGCGCAACTCCTAACCAACCAATCTCCCGAGATCGAACTCTCGCCTTACTCTGCGCAGCGGTTCAGAAACTCCTGAAGTTTGTCCGCCGTGGGGGCTGTCTCATTGACCTTGGTGTAGGAATCCCCAAACGGCCTTGTAGACGAGGTCTGGCCGCTGCTCTTGCGGGTAGTGCCCTGTCGGAAGGTCGCAGCCCTGGACCTGATCCGCCCACTCTGACCAGGCCTGAATAACCTTGAAATGGCGGCCGCAGTGACTATTGCCACCCCACAGCACCATTACAGGACAGGTGATTTTCTTTTTCCCGAAATCAGCTTTATCCATATCAAAATCAACGGAGACAGTTGCCCGATAGTCTTCACAGACTGCGTGAATCTGCTCCGGGGTGGTGCAGCGGACATACTCTTTCATTGCCTCGGGCGCGAATATCTCAAGACCGACACCCTTTTTATTGAGCTTGTATTGGATGTAATAAGGAAGGTCTGCGCAGAGTAGTTTCTCGGGAAACGGCGCCTTCTGGGCCATAAAAAACCAGTGGTAAGCCTCAAGACCCCAACCCATTGTGACGTTACTCAAGACATGATGTGTGGGCACAATGTCGATCGCAACCAGCCCGCTCACCATCTCAGGATAGTCCAGCGCCATTCGAAATCCGACTCGGGCCCCTCGATCGTGGCCCACAACGGGAAACCGCTTAAATTCAAAGTGCCTCGCAACCGCTACGAGATCCTTGGCCATTGACCGAAAAGAATACGCAGAGTGATCGCCACCGCCCTCCGGCTTGCTGCTATCGCCATAGCCTCGCAGATCCGGAATTAAGACGGTGTAGTGACGCGCTAGAGAGGGTGCAATCTTGTGCCAGCTGACATGGGTCAAGGGGTTTCCGTGGACCAGCAGCAGGGGTGGCCCACTGCCGCCAATAACGCCATGAATCGTGGCGCCCTCACCGGGTAGATCGAACCGCTCAAAACCAGGGAAAAGCTCTGGACTATAAGGAAGCAGCTCGGCATTGGGCACCCCCTCGACATCTTGAAGGCAATGAATCGGAGAGTACTGGGCCATATAAATTTTAGCTAGAAAAGGTCGCCGTCTCAGACGCGCTGTGATAACGGGGGTGGAAACAGTAACTGCAGTTGGAACACGGGCCGCCTGCAGAAGCCTGCTAGGCAGCCCGAGGATACGATCAGAGCCCGACTTAGAGAACGGCGTCTTTGAGCTTTTTCAAAGGACGAACCTTCACTTTGACCGTGGCGGGTTTTGCCGCAAACCATTGCTCCTGGCCCGTAAACGGGTTTTTACCGAACCGCTTGGGTTTGGCCGGTACTTTCTGGGCAATGACTTTCAGAAGGCCTGGTAGCGTGAATTCGCCGACGCTCTTTTTATTCATGGCCGCTAGTGTCGTGCTCTCAAGGGCAGCAAGTACGGCTTTCACTGACTTGGACTCAACACCAGAGCTCTCTACCAAATGCGCCACAAGGCTAGTTTTATTCAACGCTGATTTAATTGGTTTCATGTCTGCAGGCTTAGCTGCGGGGGCTTTCTTTACAGATGATTTTTTTGCCGTTTTAACGACTTTTTTTGCTGGTTTTTTTGCCTTAGCGGCCCGGGATTTTTTCGCTGCCATAGTGACTCCAATAGGGTAGAGGGAACGGAATGCCAAGAAATTCTAACAGGTGAACTGATTGTTTCCCAAATGGTTTGAGAGGCTTCTGAACACTCGAAGAAAATCGCCTGCGAAATCAATACCTCAGCAGAGCCTAATGCCCCCCTCAGGCGCCCTAAAAAGCCTACAATCACGGCGAAGGAAGGGACTCTGAACCTCCCCAGTAGCACTGGTTTCTCCTGAGCACCTGCATGTCAAACAACGTCAAGCTTGTCTTACTTCTCGTCGCCGGACTCGCCGCGGTATTTCTATTTATTGACCAGGTCGTCTGTAACCGGTGGTCTTATCACGATTACGCGGCCGGAATTGATCGACGCTTTATCTGCCCCTGGCAGTAAACCCCGCGTTAAGCACACGACCCATGGTGTGCTATCGCGCCCGATCCCTGTAGGTGGTATACCGTAACGCAGTCCGCTCTCGCTCGATTCTCTCCCAGACGACGGATTTTTCAGCATCGGTCATGATCACCCAGTTGGTGACCTCTTCGAACGTACGGCCACAGCCCTTACAGATATCGTCGCCGTTCGTAGTCGAGCAGATCGCAATACAGGGGGTGTCTCGCATCGCCACACTAGCGCCCCCCAGAAAAGCCAAAACCGAAATAGAAGCGATTGCGTTCGTTGCGCTGCTCCTCTTCCCTCAGTGCCCGTGTCAGAAACTGAATGACCTCTAACCGGTGACTGGCGCAGTCGATCGTGCGCTCCCGCACACGCTCAAAAACCGCATTGACCACCTCTGGCGCCAACGCAAATGTCTTTCTATCCATCTTAGCCTCCGCGGCAAGACACACCTCAAAAACTGACATTTCTTCAACCTTATTCCGTGCCTGCTGCGGTGACATGACGGCGCATCCGGCCAGCATTATACTAATCGCAAGCCCGAATAAAGCACCAATACTTCCAGAATTGATCTGCATCAATTATCCTCTCAACCAATAAGAAAACAGCAACTCTTAACGCCTTAGTTATGCAAATTACACTGAAACACCGCGCCGGATTATATGCACTTGGCGGAACTATTCTTTTATTTTTAATCCCACTATTTCTCTTACATCAGTTACTCATTTCCGATTTGTCTCTCAGCGGATTAGAGCTCATGCTGATCATCGTGTCGGGCCTGATTATTTCGAGCTCGATCGCAATCGGAATATGGTGCTTCTGGAAAGCAGTCGTCAATCTTACCGCCCATAGTAAGGCGGTTGTCTTGGGTAACCAAGAGCACTGAGGACTACACCGCGTTTTTTCCCACGACCTGGTTGCCACCGCCCGCCTTTGCTGCATACAGTGCCTGATCTGCCTGATCCAACGCCTTCGCAGCTCCAGGGCCCTGCGTGGTCGACCAGGCCAACACACCCACACTCACGGTGAGCTCAAGGGCAGTCCGCTCAGCTGACAGCCCCCCGACAATAAGCGACGCGGTTGAAATGTTCCGAATTTTCTCAGCAACAACGAGCGCTTCTTCTAGACCAACCCCCGTCAATACGAGGCAAAACTCATCGCCACCCATCCTCACCAAGAGGTCCGAGCCCCGAACCGCATCATGCCACCGTCGAGATAGGGCCTTCAATACAGCGTCTCCGACCGGGTGGCCATACCGATCATTGATCGACTTAAATCGATCAATATCAATCAGGACAAGAGCAACTCGACCGCCTAGCTGCGGGGATGCACGTGTGATCTCACTGATAAATTGATCATAGGATCGACGATTGTGAAGACCCGTTAAAAAATCAGTATGGCTCTCCACGACCAGACTACGAATCAGTTGCGCAAGATCTCCGCCCCCGCCCACAGGAGGCAATGCCTTTCGCACCCGTCGAAGGAGTTCATGGGCTAACGCGGTAATCAATAGGATCGCACCCACCGCCAGAGCTGTAACAATCCATACGCCGGAACCCTCTCTAACGACAACAGCAGCGAATACCATAACGACAATTAAAAAAGTACCTACGATCCAGAGCATTGATTCCCTCGGCTTACGCTTAGACGCGAATGACATTTCTAGGCTCCAGCCAGATCTGACTGAAAAATCAATCCTGCATGCTCGCGCAAGGCATGAAACCTAATCTGTGGCCAACGCTCTTGGACAACATCAAGTTCTGAACGGTGTGCTGTCAGTAATACAGGGGCCCCCACTACATCTTCAGCGGTTCGGTGGGCGTTTTCTTCTAGAAATTGTGCGAGTTTTTTGGGATCTTCCGAGGTAACCCACCGGGCAACGTTGAATCGGGAGCCAAGGAGCCTCACTTCAGCGCCATATTCGGTCTTAAGCCGATGGGCGACTACTTCGAACTGCAACTGGCCCACAGCACCTAAGAGCATAGCCCCACCCGAATGCGGACGAAAGACCTGAATGGCCCCCTCCTCGCCAAGTTGCATTAGCCCCGTTCTTAATTGCTTGTTTCGCATTGGGTCTGCCGTTTCAACCATTCGAAACATCTCTGGGGCGAAAAAAGGAAGCCCCTTGAACTGCAAGATTTCTCCCTCCGTTAAGGTATCACCAAGTCGCAATAGGCCGTGATTGGGCAATCCAATAATGTCGCCTGCGAAGGCCTCATCTAAGATATCGCGACGCTGGGATAAAAACGATAGGGCATTATTAGTACGAATTTCTTTGTTGTTGCGACTAATCTTAAGTCGCATCCCGCGCTCAAATCGACCTGAGCAAATCCGCAGAAACGCCACTCGATCTCGGTGGGCAGGATCCATATTGGCCTGCACTTTGAAGACCACTGCGGTGAATTTTGACTCCCCTGGATTTACTTCTCGTTGAACAGCTCCCCGTGGTCCCGGCGCCGGCGAGAGGTCAGCCAATGCATCCAAAACCTCTTGCACGCCGAAATTGTTGATCGCGGACCCAAAAAATACGGGAGATTGTCGGCCTGCGAGAAACGCCTCTCGGTCAAATGAGGGCATTGCACCCTGGACCAATTCCACCTCATTTAAGGCGTCGACCAATGAACTGCCGAGCTGCTCGCGTAATTGCCGATCATCCGTACTCACCCGATCAGCCCCCGAATCGGAGACACGATCCTGTCCTGCCCGGAAAAGTCGAATATGAGATTGCGCGATATCAATCACACCCGCAAAAGATTTTCCCATGCCAACTGGCCAGGTAAATGGAACAACGGGCATTCCAAGGGCCTGTTCAATCTCATCCATGAGGTCTAGAGGTCTTTTCACCTCGCGGTCTAATTTATTCACGAAGGTGATCAATGGGGTATTTCTCGCCCGACAGACTTCGATCAATCGGCGTGTCTGTGGCTCCACACCATTGGCGGCATCAATTACCATCAATGCTGAATCAACAGCCGTTAGTACTCGGTAGGTGTCCTCTGAGAAATCTTGGTGTCCCGGAGTATCGAGTAAGTTGATCACGCAATTGCGATACTCCATCTGCATGACTGAACTCGCAACAGAAATACCCCTTTGCTTTTCAATCTCCATCCAGTCAGATGTCGCATGCCGAGTTGCTTTCCGTGCTTTGACACTGCCGGCAATCTGAATGGCCCCCGCGTAGAGCAGTAGCTTTTCAGTTAGTGTTGTTTTGCCTGCATCCGGGTGGGAGATAATCGCAAAACTACGGCGGCGGGCGACTTCGTGCGCGCCCAAAGAATCGTCAGTCAAGGGAACCCTCGGATGATCTAAAGCCGGCAGTGTACTGAATATTCGATACGACAAAAAACCTCAATAAAAACAAGAACTTGCTTCGTTACGCGCACTGGGGAAAACCTGATAAACCCCAGTACAAAACGGGCTACACTCATAGCCTCCATGATGACTTCAATGCTTCCGATCATCGCAATCAGTCTTGGCGCGAGCGCTGGCGCCCTCGCCCGCTGGCAACTCGCCTTGCATTTGAACCCGAAAATGGCGATGTTTCCCTTGGGAACACTGCTTGCAAATTGGATTGGCGCCTACTGCGTAGGGCTTGCGATGGCAGCCGTGGCCGATAGCCCAAAAATGTCCGAGGAGTGGCGCCTCTTTATTATTACGGGTCTTCTCGGTGGGCTCACGACCTTCTCAACGTTTTCAGCCGAAGTTGTTCAATTACTTCAGCAGGGCCGGTGGCTCTGGGCAGGTGCCGAGATTTCGGCCCACGTTATTGGATCAATTCTCTTAACACTACTCGGATTTGCGACCTACCAGTTGCTTCGTTAAACCCAGCAAAGAACAGTCGATGGGGCAGATTGCGCAGACAGGTCAAGAAGGCAAGATTCGGATCTCAAAACTTCTGGCCGATCGGGGTCTCTGCTCGCGTCGGGAGGCCGATCACTACATAGAACAGGGCCTTGTTCTGCTCGATGGTGAAGTCGTGAGCCAACTCGGAACCCGGGCATACCCACATCAGAAAGTTGAGCTCGCCTCGGGAGCCAAACAACAACAGGCGACGCGGCTCACCTTTATTCTGAACAAACCCATCGGCTTTATTTCTCACGACGATGATGAGCGCCACTATCCGGCAGCGGCAACCCTAATTCAGGCTGACACCATGTGGCACCACCCCTCCACATCCGCCGCCCATGCAAAGCTACCCCAGCGAATCAATACCCGAGGCCTTGCCCCCGCTGGCCGACTCGATATTGATTCCACTGGCATGCTTGTGCTCACGCAGGACGGCCGTATTGCCCGTCTTTTAATTGGGGAAAACTCCCCAATCGAAAAAGAGTATCTCGTGCGCGTTGAGGGCAGACTACCGCCCGAGGCATTAAAACTCTTAAACCATGGGCTCTCACTCGATGGGCAGCCGCTGAAACCTGCGAAAGTCTCCTGGCAAAACGAGGATCAACTCCGGTTCGTGCTGCGTGAGGGAAAAAAACGGCAGATTCGACGCATGTGCGAACTGGTCGGCTTAAAGGTAATCGGCCTGAAACGCATTCGCATGGGCAGGATTAACCTGGGACATCTGCCCCTTGGTCAATGGCGCTCGCTTGCCCCTTGGGAAAAGTTTTAGATCACGCATCCATCGGACCAACCGTCAAAAACCGGCCTCCTAACGAGAGGCCCATTGCGGTAAGGGCGAATCCTTGCGGGGATCTCTGAATACGACCGATTTTCTTGGACGTTTGCCTACGAAAGGATATATCATCCTATAAATAGGAAAACCAAACCAACCGGGGGATGTCGGTGACAACGCTATCGGTCTTTGATTTATTCAAAATTGGCATTGGTCCAAGTAGTTCTCACACCGTCGGACCGATGAAGGCCGCTAAGCTTTTTGTAGAAAAACTTCAGTCTGCGGGGCATCTCACCAATACATCCCGGGTAACCTGTGAGCTCTATGGATCCCTCGGCGCAACCGGAAAAGGCCACGGGAGCGACAAGGCAGTCATCCTTGGTCTCATGGGACACGCGCCTGATACCGTTGAGATTGATCAGGTCCCCAGTTTTCTTGAAGCGGTTCAATCCTCAAAGGCACTCAGGCTGCTGGATACCCAACGAATTGATTTTGATCCGAAAACCTCAATACTGTTTTTCCGCAGATCGCTGGACCAACACCCCAATGGACTTAAATTCACGTCGTATTCAACTACTGGCGAGACCCTAGCGAGCGCCACTTATTTCTCCATCGGCGGCGGATTTTTAATTGACGCGACACCCTCTGATAAGCCCCTATCGACCCCGTTATCAGCGGATAACGGTTCGAAGAACGTCAACTTTGAAAGCGGCGCTGAGCTGCTCGCTTTAACTCACAAACTTGGATGCAGCATTTCTTCTATCATGCGCACCCACGAACGAAGATGGCGGGGTGATGCCGAAATTGATCGTGAACTATTAAATATCTGGGCGGTGATGCAGGCGTGTGTCGAGCGGGGCTGCCATAGCGAAGGTGTATTGCCCGGTGGATTCCAAGTGCGACGCCGCGCGCCGGATCTCTATCGGCAGCTATCTGCCCAGGAACCAGCGGGCACGATAGAGGATCCCTTAAAAATATTAGACTGGGTCAATCTATATGCGCTTGCCGTAAATGAAGAGAACGCTGCGGGAGGCCGGGTGGTAACGGCACCCACAAACGGCGCTGCAGGCATTATCCCGGCGGTACTCCACTACTACACGCGCTTTATTCCTGCCGCATCAACACGGGGTGTCGTTGATTTCTTTTTGACAGCGGGCGCAATCGGATTTTTATACAAAAAAAATGCAAGTATTTCGGGCGCTGAGGTCGGATGCCAAGGCGAAGTTGGCGTAGCGTGCTCAATGGCAGCCGGCGCGCTCTGTGAAGTGCTCGGCGGATCACCCGATCAGGTTGAGAACGCCGCCGAGATCGGCATGGAACACCATCTCGGACTCACCTGCGATCCCGTCGGAGGATTGGTTCAAATTCCATGCATTGAAAGAAACGCCATCGCCTCCGTAAAAGCGATCAATGCCGCGCGGATGGCTCTAAGAGGCGATGGAAAGCACTCTGTAAGCCTCGACAAAGTAATCAAAACGATGTTCGAAACCGGCGCGGACATGAATCTGAAATACAAGGAGACCGCCAGAGGCGGTCTCGCAGTCAATATTGTCGAGTGCTAACGGCTCCGCTAGACAATATCAGCGCCTCTATCGATTGAATTCCTCAATTTTCTGATCCCAGATTGGTACCAACCCCATGAGATCATCCCAGAACGCTTGTGATCTCCGGGAATCAAAATCACGCAACTCAACACCCTGCTGTTCCACCCAGGTGTAATAGCCGAGATTAAATATCCGCTCACGCTCGACACGGCTAAGCTCGATCATATTATCCGTGCCCACGCCTAGCAAATAGCGTCCAAACACTTCTGCAGCATTGACAGTCGTGACCCCGTTCGGAAAATACTTCCTCGCGGCCGATACTAATTCGGTTTCATATAACTCGGCCCCGTCTGTTGCAACCGAGAGAACAACATCATCCTCGGTAAGTTCCATATATTTTGCGTACTTGATTGCAGCAAGGATATTCGAGAGTGCCGATAACCCGAGGTCTCCCAACCTTGCAATATCCGCCTCAGCGAGGCCCTTGTGCTTGGAGAGGTATTCATGCCCAACGGGATTGTTATAAATAACATTAAGACCATCCGTTGCGTGATCAGAGACTGCGATCACAAAATCTGTTCCCATGATGTTATGCACCAAAGGAACGTGCTTGTCTCCGATGCCTTGGATGTTGTGTTCGCCGTATCCGTTCTTCAGGAGTGTTGGGCATTCGAGCGCTTCTACAGCACAGGTCTGTGTTCCCAAGGCCTGCTTCAGATAATCACCGGCGGCAATAGTCCCGGCAGACCCCGTAGACGAGACAAATGCACGTGCGCGCAACTTTCCGGACTTATTCAGATGATTAAAGATTCGATGTAAGGCAGGACCAGTAACGGCCCGATGCGCTACATAGTTCGCAAACTCCGAGAATTGATTCAGAATAATATTGTTTGGGTCTTTCGATAGGAGATGACACGCATCATAAATTTCTTTCACGTTGCTTTCTGTGCCTGGCGTTCGGTAGATATCTTCTGGCTGAGCCACCCATTTTTCAAGCCAATTAAACCGCTCAGCGCTCATTCCCTCGGGTAGTACCGCCGTCGATCTACATCCTAAAATACGAGATATTGCGACACCGCCTCGACAATAGTTTCCCGTTGACGGCCAAATAGCCCGGTTTAACTCTGGATCAAATCTTCCTGTTACAAGACGCGCAACGAGACAAGCATACGCGGGCAAGACCTTGTGAGCGGTGATCATTGGAAACCGCTTGCCAAACGCAACAACAATCTTCGCTCGGACCCCCGTTATCGCAGAGGGAATTTCAAAGTATTCCGGAGTCTCAACAAGTTCCCTACCATCTGGAGAATTATGCCAATGTACCCGGAAAAGGTTATGCCAGTCGGGCGTGTTCGGATCTATGTTTTTCATTTCACCATAAATCGACTTGAGATGGCCAACAGGATCTGCAAGCTCTGAAAGCTTAGGTAATTTGATGCCCCTATCTTTTAAATGGCGCTTCGCTCGCTCTAATACCTTTGGATCCGACACAGCAGTTTCAATACTTTTAAACATGAATACTCCAGAAAATTCGAGGATTTTTATTTCAGAATTAAGCGGCTTTCAGCTTAGGAATGATCTCTTTAGCAATGATTTCGCATTGGTCCATCTGGTATTTGTAAGGAACAAAAATAATTTTCTGCACGCCAACCGCAAGATGCTCTTTTAGCTGGGCTACGCATTCATCCACAGTGCCCATAATTGCGCTATCCATTGTGGAGAGACTACCTTGAGCGATATCAAAATCCCGGTTTAGCCATTCCATCATCGGACCCTCAACATCTTTACGCGACTTGCCGACCATAATTGGCAGTTGTGCACCATTCATTAATTCATCGGGGTTTTTTCCTGCCTCTGCCGCAAAATTGCGCAACTTTTCCCAAGAAATTGCAAAGCTCTCGGGTTTGTAGAAATAAGTGAGCCACCCATCACCTTTCTCAGCAGCACGCTTTAGGACCTTATCAACATAACCACCAATGAGTAGGGGTGGCCGCGGCTTTTGAACGGGCTTGGGATACATCACACCCGCAGAGACCTTGTGGTTTGTCCACTCTCCGTCGACCTTATCTTCCATCCAAAACCGCTTCAGGATTTCTAGGTTGTCATCCATAATCCGGCCGCGCTGCTCGAAGGGAATTCCGGCTGCATCGAACTCACGCTTATACCAGCCCACTGCCATCGCCATCAACAATCGACCATTGGATAACTGATCCATGGTGCTCAACTGCTTTGCCAGCAACACAGGATTGCGTAATGGCAAGACCAGGATTCCAGTAGAGAGCTTGATACGCGTCGTGCGAGCGGCGATAGCCGTTAAGAGCGTTAACGAATCGACAATCGGGAAGTTAGGGTCAACACCAAGAAGAATATGATCCCAAACCCATAATGAATCGTAGCCGAGCTCCTCCATCTTCACGCCATACTCGACCAGTGCTCGGGCATCGGGCATCTCAGGGTAAGCGGTGAAATTGCGCACAGCGATTCCAAAAGTATTGTGTAGTGTTGTCATGTCTAACCTCGTTTTTAATTAATTAAGATATGTAAAGAGACTCAGGGTCGAGCTCTCGAAGCACTTCAAGCTCTCGGGCAGTTGGCGGAACGGTATCCATCATCGCCGGGTTATCGAGGACTTTGAATCCAGTGTTATCGTTAACCTGTTCCATCGAGACGCCCGGATGTAATGCAATCACCTGCATGGCTTTTGAGTGCTCCTCAAAACCAAAGACACCAAGATCAGTCACGATCCGATACATTCCGCCTGAAATGAGCCCGCTGTCGTAGCGAGATGTCGAACCGCTCAGAAATCCCGGGCTCGTAATGAAATCAACTTTCTCAACAAAACGACGACGTTCGTGTTTGAGTGCCACGATCATTTGTGTAAGGCTAGCGATGTCATTACCCCCGCCCGTACCAGGTAGGCGAGTCTTCGGTTTTGCGGGGTCACCAATAAAGGATGAGTTTAGATTTCCGTATCGATCGATCTGTGCTCCACCCATAAAGCCGACATCGACATACCCACGCTGTAACAAAAGCAAGACATCGGTACTGCTGAGCACCATATTGGCGCGTCGTGTGCATCGCTGCTCATTGGTGGAGGGAGGCAGTTTTCCTGGCTCAATCATCGGACCAATTACCCCGCCTTCAAATAGGATGGTGAGCCCCGGGCAGGCGATCCTCTGGGCAAGCGTCGCCGCAAGCAAGGGGATACCGACCCCTGCAAACACAACAGTTCCATTTTTCATAAGACGCGAGCTCATAACGGCCAGAAGCTCGCTTGCAGTATAGGTTTGGTTTAACTCAGTCATTTAATAAACTCCGCCCACCACGAGAAGCCTCTAAAAGATCCTTTAATCCAATCATATTGAGGTAATCAGACCAGGTTTTCGGCTCATAAACATATCGATTCAGGTAATCCTGCATCCCCTTCTCCGGCTCGGCATTAACCAGTTGTGTGTAGTAATCCATATGCTTAAACATCGGCTCATATTGCCCGCTACATTCATGCGGAGCAGAGCCGAAAGGCACCTCAACGACAGCCTCCACCGCAAAGAATGGGATCTTAGTTTGATCAGGTGCCCGGCGAATCTGGTCATTCGATACGATTCGCTCTGTCGTCAGAATCACCTGCTTTGCCGCCATGGCCAGGTCAATATCCATAAACTGCAAACCGTCAATCTGTGCATTACCAAAAGCATCGCAACGAGGTACGTGAATGATTGCAATATCGGGGTTGATTGCAGGAATCAACAGGAGATTCTCACCGGTAAAGGGACACTCGAGCGGTTTGGCCTCCGGCCGTTGACGACCCACATCTGAACCCAGCATTGACCGCATGGGAAGAAAGGGCACACCCATCGCTCCGGCACGAAAGCGCATACCCATCGCCATATGACTCCACTCTTCATAGGCTGCCCGACCCGATTCCACGTAATGACGCATCACTTTGGAGACCCCCCACACGATCCCCTGGCTAAACCAACTCGTCATGATCTTGTCGCAGATACCGGAGGCAAAAAGCAAATCCCCTTCGCTAGAGACAATACTTCGACATACCGACAAATTCTTTTTCCTCGCCCTGACCAGCGCCCAGATCATCGCCATGGGCGTTCGAGACAGCGTACTGCCACCGATGCCCACAATATCACCATCACGAACAAGCTTTGAAGCCTCTTCTAGGGACATCGTTTTCTCTCGAAGACTCTTATCGCGATCTGATAACTCTTTTCGAAGGGCGGAGTATGTTTTGACGCTCATGGTGTGGTGCTCACTAAAGATGTTTTACAGTTGCTTTCTAAAGTTAAATCAATATCTACTCAACTCACTCTGTACTGGACTCGATGCTTACTGAACTCTCGACTCGCTATCTACCTTTAAAGAAATTTATGACCGCTGCAACAAGATTTCTCATACGACTCAGCAATACCGAAAGAATTACAGATCCTGCATTCAGTTCTGTCTGCGGCTTACGTTGATGACCTTGATTCAGTAACGGATCCTTTTTTCGGGCAAGCTCATAAGACAGATTCGACGCAAATGCATCTGTCAATTTCTTCGCAATATCTTGCACAATCGAACCCCGACTGAACTGCGCAAGAGAGCCCGCAAGCGCGTAGCCCACTCGGATTTTTATTCTCGTCGCCCGACCATCACGCTCAGGCAATAGGTTGTAAATGATTTGACCCTGCGTTACCGTGTTCGATCGTCGATCCTTTGCTGCCCCCAAAATCTCTGCGCTCATCGTCTCGGGCGATCGATGTACGGAGGCGTCGCCTTCAAACTCGGCGACAATCGGGCCAACTTTCACGCGAAGACGGACGCGTAATTGGTTGTCATTTGCATCTTCCAAAACAGACAAACCCGGCAAACACGTTGCGACTTCCCCAAATTCGCCGAAGAAATCCCAGACCTCGTTAATGGGGAAATCAACCACTATTTCCTGATCCATTTCAGTCATCTGCTGACGAGCTTTCAGCGACTGGCCGACACCCGCAGAATTCGCCCCCAAAACAACGGCCGCTGCGGGCGTTATAACCGGCGTAGCGCCCCCCGAGGTCGAGGACGACTGAACTGAGCTGGCCGACGACATGACGCTCGCCTCGAACCGGCCAGACCCAACCGGTCCAAGTCGATGCTTGGGGTCTTTGCGACCCGAAAACCCTAACGCAATAGATTCACGCATTACCTGCTGTATCGCTGAAACAATGCCCATATAGCCGGTGCACCGACATAAATTGCCACTCATTTCGAGCCGAATCTCATGCTCAGACGCCTGCGGGTTGCGCAGAATTAAGTCTCTTGCTGCAATCAGCATACCGGGGGTGCAGTAACCGCATTGCAATGCGTGCTGCTCAGTAAATGCCTGCCGTAACCGCTCCATTAAAGGATCCTGGTCATAGCCCTCAATCGTCATGATGTCTGCACCGGCGCAGGCGTGGGCGAGGGTAATACAGGATCGGGCCTGTTCCCCATCAATAGTGACCGTACAGGCACCGCAAATGCCATGCTCACAGCCAAGATGGGTCCCCGTTAATCCTAGATTTTCTCGCAGAAAATCCGACAGCATCGTCCTCGGTTCCGTCGCATCTAATGAACGTGGGAGCTGATTTACACAAATGGGCTTATTGACACTCATCTCGTCGCAACCCCAAAAGATTTCTTAAGCGCACGCTGGCAGGCTGCCACTCGTATCTGATTACCAATTGGATCGATCACCCCATGAGCGCTGAGTGCTCGCTCAATAACATCTGCGCGAAATCGATCTCGCGACTCAAAGAGCGTGTCATCCGGCTCCACAATCACCAGAGGCGATCTCTCTGTAGCGCCCAGCACAAGCCTCGTATTCCCCTTCGCTGTATCCCGCATGACAGCAGCCATCGCGTGCGCAAACTCACCTGTTTTTCTACATATTTTTGAATACCCCCAATACTGGGTTTCGCTTAATTTAGGAATCGTAACCGACTCAATCAATTCATCTTCCGCAAGGTCTACCTCATAGGCACCCGTTACAAATTTTTCTAAGGCTAAGGTCCGAGCCCCAGCCTGACTCACCAGACGAATAGTTGTGTTTAACGCCATCAAAGTGCAGAGCCAATCAGCGGAGGGGTCTGCATGCGCAAGACTGCCTCCTATCGTTCCACGATTACGCACGGCCCGATAGGCAATACCCCGGGCAATTGATGCCAAGACCTCTCCAACCTTACCCGCAATACAGCCATCCTCGATATTCGCATGGGTAATACATGCACCGATGACCCATGCGTCGCGGGTTTCTTGTATTAGTTTTAGATCAGCTAAACCCGAAATATCGAGTAAAACATCTGGCTGGACCAGGCGTAGATTCAGCATTGCCCCGAGCGACTGCCCTCCTGAGACGACCTTCGATACTCGTTCTTGTCCAGCCAATAACGCAGGCACTGCCATTAACGCTGCGGGCAAGGTGTAATCGAACTTGACGGGTTTCATAGGCTTAACCGAGACGTAGGTGATCAGGCACGCCTGCGGGGCTGGCCCACTGCAATCGCCTGAAGGATTCGGGTGGGTGTAACGGGGCTCACCAAAAGCTCCGCCCCTAACTCGTAGAGAGCATCATTGATGGCATTTGTGATCGCTGCCGGGGGAGCGATTGCACCGCTCTCACCGATTCCCTTTTGACCAAAGCGGGTATACGGCGACAGAGTTTCCATGTGAATAACTCGCAGATTAGGGACCTCGGTAGGCCCAGGCAATAAATAATCCGAGAAGGTAGATCCCAAGGGTTGGCCTGATCCATCAAAGGCCATTTCCTCATAAAGGGCAGTACCGATACCCTGTGCCGTTCCACCGAAAATTTGGCCATCGACGACCATTGGGTTAATAAGCTTTCCACCGTCTTCAACAATGACGTAATCCAGAATATCGACCTGTCCGGTCTGAGGACAGACAGCCACAACTACTGCATGAACTCCATACCCAAATGTTCCGGAGTCTCTCTCTGGCTTATACCCCTCGGTGACCTCTAGGCCGCCGCCATGCACATCCGCAGGAAGATCTTGAGGCCGCAAATACCAGGTGCGGGCTATTTCCTCAACTGCTAGCGAACCCGTCTGACCATGTACGTGGCCATCCGAAAAACTAACATTCTGGAGATCCTCTTTAAGCATCCAGGCGCCGATATGGGTTAGGCGCGTAATCAACGCCTCGCATGCGGATGCTACAGCTCCGCCCGACATCACCATACATCGCGAGCCCCAGGTGCCCGTTGAGTAAGGGGTTAGTCCCGTATCGCCATGAATCAACCGAATGCGCGCTACATCAACACCAAGAATTTCATGAGCAACCTGCGCCAACGTTGTCTCAAGGCTCTGGCCGTGCGAATGAGCACCGATTCGAAGCTCCAAACCGCCATCCGGCGTGATACGGGCAACTGCCTGCTCCTGCCCAGGAACCATCGGAATGCCCCATCCGGCATAGACCGACGTGCCATGAGCTGCCTGCTCACAATACACCGCAACGCCAAACCCAACCCTGCGGCCATCCGGCTCGCCCCGCTTTTGCCGCTCACGAACTTGTGCAAGATGAATTGCATCGACGGCTAGATTTAGAGCCTTAGGATAGTCGCCGCTATCGAAATGTTTCTTAGTAATGTTATCGAAAGGCATTTGGTCGGGGCGCACAAGTGCCTTTTGCCGGACATCGACCACACTAATTCCGGCCTCACGCGCGATTGCATCCAAGATAATTTCAAGTGCAAAACAAACTCCTGTCCGCGCAACGCCGCGATAGGGCAGTATGGGGCACTTATTGGTCGCTACCGAATGTGTTCTACAGCTGTAACCAGGAAAATCATAGGGGCCGGGCAGAATACTCGCGACTTGTGCCGCCTCGAGGCAGGCCGAAAAGGGGTAGGAGGAGTAAGCCCCTGAATCGACGGTGGCCTCGCACTCGACACCGAGAAGTTGACCATCTTCGGCAGCGTAACCGGTAATTACGTAACGATGTTCTCGACAATTTGCAGAGGCTATTAAATGCTCTCGCCGATCTTCAAGCCAACGAACGGGCCGCTCTAAGTGCATCGCGAGCCAGCCTAAGGCGACCTCTTCGGGCAACAATATGCCCTTGTAACCAAAGCCCCCCCCAACATCGGGAGCAATCACTCGAATCTGTTCGTGAGGCAAGCCTAAGCACTCGGAAAGACCCGTGCGAACAATATGGGGCATTTGAGCAGACGAGTAAATCGTTAGTTGCTCTAGCCGATTATCCCAATAGGCTACAACGCCCCGGCCCTCAATCGGTGCTTGCGCCTGGCGGCTGGTGCGGATCTCTCGGGTAACCCGAATTTTCGCTTGCTCAAATATCGAAGAGTTAACATGAACATTCGTTTCAAGAAATACGTTATCTGGCCAGTGTTCGTGAAGCAACGGCGCCTGAGCAGTGCGGCCAAACTCCATATCCACAACGGGTCTCAACTCCTCGACACGAAACCCCACCTGCGCGACAAGATCTTCGGCCTCAGCCCGCGACGACGCCACACACATCGCCACAAGCTCCCCCACATGCCGCACCTTGTCTTGCGCGAGAATTGGCTGCTCAGAGACTTTGAACCCTGGCAATCCAGAGACTGCTCGAATCGCCTTAACTCCCTTGAGGTCTTCGGCAGAAAACACCTGCCGCTTGAGAGCCTCGGGAATGTCCAGCCCCTGGATTCTTCCATGTGCGTAGGGGCTTCTTAGAAACGCGACATCCCACATATTCGGCAGGCGAATATCCCCTACAAACTGGCCTCTTCCGCGCATTAATCGAGCGTCCTCTTTCCGAGGGACGCTTGCACCTACGCCTTGTGATTTACGTGTTTCACTCATCAATCAATCAGGCTCATGAACAGCTTGATGCAGTCGCTACGGTAGGTAATCTCCGCGACATAAATCGCTTCTTGATCATCGTTGATCACGACGCATCGACAGGCGGCTGTTGGTGCACTGAGGGAAATCTTTAATAAAGACGCGGTCTCTGGATCGGTCGTTTGAATTGTCATGGTCTGGTAGGCCTGACGAATCTTGATATCCCCCATTTTGGCCAGCACCGGCAAGGCGGTACGCCTTAGGAATTCAGTCTTTTTTCGATCAAAAATAGATTTCGTCAGGTGAAGATTCACAATTGCATAAGGATTGCCATCCTTTGTTTGAACGCTACGCAGGTAGACATACTCGGGTGAGAACCTTGCTTCACCCTCCTCTAGACGCGGACGAAGCGGCGGGTCAGAGACCTGTATGAAGTTAGGAACGTTTCCCTCGATCGATTGGATCATCGATGCCCAGGTTGTCTCCAGTTGTAGCCATCGCTTATCCGACAGCTTTCCTGAGACAAACGTGCCTCGCCCCTGCTGACGGGTTACGAGCCCCTCCTCTTCGAGCAGCTCAATAGCCTTACTCACCGTGACCCGAGAGAGGTTAAATTCGGCCTCAAGCTCCTCAAGGGTGGAGATTTTTTCGTGAACTTGCCAGTGTCCGATCTCAATCCGTCGGCGCAGGGCTGAGGCCACCTGAATATAGGCTGGAATTCTGCTGTGAGAGTCAAATAAGACTGCGTTTTCTACCATCGCTTTACCCCCCGATTTGGCACCCCGTCAGTTACACTATCTTCATATTCATAGGATAACATTGTACACTTTGAAGTCAACCGAAAAAGGAGGGTTTCGATGGTCATGACGGTCAATCTAAACGCCGATATGGGGGAAGGTTTCGGCGCCTACAGCTTGGGAAACGATGACGAGATTTTGAAGATTATTAAATCGGCCAGCATTGCCTGCGGCTTTCATGCCGGAGATCCCAACACCATGCGAAAAGTCGTGACTACAGCGAAGGCCGAGGGCGTCAGCATTGGCGCACACCCCGGTTTTAATGACCTCTGGGGGTTTGGTCGCCGACAGATTGATATGAACCCCGATCACCTAGAAAACATCATTGCATACCAAATCGGTGCGCTCGGCGCGATGGCTGCTTACGTTGGAGAAAAAGTAACCCATTTAAAGCCTCACGGCGCTCTTAATAATATGGCTGCGATTAATGCAGACTACGCCCTCGCCATTGGCCGGGCGATTCGGGCTGTTGATCGGAACATTATCTATGTCGTGTTGGCAGGCTCAGAGATGGAAAAGGCAGCCCAGAAACTGGGACTGCCAATTGCTCGGGAGGGTTATTGCGATCGTCAATATGACGACGACGGCAACCTAGCCTCTAGAAAAATACCTGGAACTGTTATCAAAGACCCGAAAGTCGCAATGGAACAGGTCGTGAGAATGATTACCCAGGGTGAAATCGTCGCGAGATCAGGAAAAGTCATCCCGTGCAAGCTTGACACCCTCTGTGTTCACGGAGATGAACCGACCGCGATTCAGGTCGCTAAGGCTTGTCGCCAAGGACTTGAGGCGGCAGGCGTTAAGGTAGTTCCCCTGCCTGAAATGACACTTCGAAACTAAGAGGCTACTCAATGGAATCAAAATTAAAAATCGCAATCTTGGGGGGTACGGGTGCGCTCGGCTCCGGCTTTGCTAAACGTTGGGCTGCGGCTGGGCATCCAATCATCATTGGGTCGAGGTCAAAAGACAAGGCGGCTGAATTTGCGCGTTCAATCTCCACCACCCTAAACATGCAGGTATCTGGTGAAGATATGCTGACTGCGGCAAGACTTGCAGATGTAGTTCTGCTGGCCGTTCCATTTTCAAGTCATGAAGAGACCCTGAAGGAAATAAAAGAGGAGGTTCAAGGAAAGATCGTTATTGACGCCGTTGTTCCTCTCGTTCCCCCAAAGGTCTCAACTGTGCAGCTCCCAAAAGAGGGTTCCGCCTCTGTCATCGCCCAGCAGATTCTCGGCGATCATGCCCACGTTGTAGCGGCTTATCACAATGTCGGCGCGGCTAAGCTTCAAAACCCGGGCCCTGTGGACTGCGATGTTCTGATCTGTGGAAACGAAAAAGAAGCACGCGATACTGTTATCGCTTTGACCGAAACTGCCGGCCTACGAGGCATCGATGCAGGTCTGCTCGCCAATGCTGTAGCTGCTGAGGCGTTGACATCGATTCTTATCGGCATCAATCGCCGCTACAAGGTCGATTGCGCAGGCATTCGAATTACAGGCCTAGATTCCGTTAAAAGCACCTAACTATCCCGATGAGGTCGGGCCCTGTTCAAATCTCACCACTTCTCGGCATACCGCTGATTGAGGAACGGGATTGCCTGACCTCCATCATTATTTCTGCGCTGGATCGAGCAGGCATCCAGCCCGAACCGCAGGATATTCTCGTTGTTGCGCAAAAAATAGTTTCAAAATCAGAGGGCCGATCCACACTGCTTCGAGATGTTTCGGTATCACCAAATGCTCAATCTCTCGCAGAAAAGACAAGCAAAGATCCTCGCCTCGTTGAACTAATTCTCTCGGAAAGTAGCGCGGTGCTGAGGTTCAAACCGGGTGTATTGGTCACCATTCATAAACTCGGATACATCATGGCCAACGCTGGCATTGACCAATCAAATGTTGAGCAAACGGCAGAGGGGGACCGGGTATTGCTCCTGCCCATCGATCCGGACAACAGCTGTGCCAAATTAAAACAAGCATTAGACGCTCATTACGACACCGACCTTGGCATCGTTATCAACGACAGTTTCGGCAGGCCCTGGCGAAAGGGTGTCGTGAGTGTCGCCCTTGGTTCTGCCGGGCTTCCAGCACTCAGAAACCTTGTCGGAAAGCCCGATCTCTACGGGAGATCCATGCGGGTCACCGAATCCGCCTTTGCCGATCAAGTGGCTACGGCGGCCGCAATGGTGATGGGTGAGACAAACGAGGCAATTCCGGTTGTTCATATTCGTGGGCTGCAATGGAACGAGCCAACAGGATCCTCGAGAGATCTCATTCGCGACAAGTCGGAGGATATGTTTCAGTGATATCCATATCTGAAACGGTACCGAATGCTACAACCCGATGGATCACCCTCAGTGGTGGCGTTGGAGGGGCTAAGTTTGCCGCCGGGATGAATATGCTAGCCGCATCCGGTGAGCATGACATCTTGATTAATACCGCCGATGATTTTAATCATCTCGGGCTGCGGATCTGCCCAGACCTTGACAGCGTGACCTATGCATTGGCCGGCCTGAATGATCGCAATCGGGGCTGGGGGCGATCAGAAGAGTCATGGAACTGCATGGCAACGCTTAAGGAGATCGGTGCCGAGAGTTGGTTCTCTCTGGGAGACAAAGACTTAGGATTACATCTATTTCGAAGTCATCAATTAAGCCAAGGAGAAAGCCTCTATCAGATTACGAGAAAAATTTCGACATCTCTTGGGGTCACGTCCAGACTCATTCCGATGTCAGAATCTGCAGTAAAGACGATCGTATCGACAGACTGCGGTGAACTCGACTTCCAAGATTATTTTGTGAGGCATCAGTGCAGGCCAACTGTGCGGAGTGTCCGATATTCCGGGATCGAAACCGCCAAACTCCATGATATAGCCCTGAGTTCACTCCAATCGCCTCAACTTGAGGCAGTTTTTATCGCACCATCAAATCCGTTCCTCAGCATCGACCCGATACTGAATCTCCCCGCGGTTCGATCAATGATAAAAGCTTTGGAGGTTCCAGTTGTAGCGATATCCCCCTTGGTCGGAGGGCGCGCGCTTAAAGGGCCTCTCGACAAGATGTTATCCAGCATGGGAAAACCAATTAATCACCAGGCGATTGCAGACCACTATGCAGGATTAATCGACTGCTTAATCATCGACTCAGCCGATATCTCCGAGAGCCGATCTATCGATATCCCAACTCATACGACCCAAACGATCATGAATTGCAGAAAGGATGAGAGATCGCTTGCTGAGCAGGCCATTGTGGTTGCTAAAAAGCTAAAAAGTAATCTCTCTTCCCGTCGTCCAGCCCCACGAGGAACAGGCCGCGACCAACTATGACAGTGACCAAAAACATCTGGGCAGTTGTTCCCGTAAAAACCTTCACTCAAGCGAAGACCCGTTTATCCGATATCCTGAGTGCCACTCAGAGAAAGGCGCTCGCCCAAGGGATGATGCGCGATGTAATCCGTGCACTTCTCGCGAGCCCAAGTATCGAGAAAGTGGTAGTGATTACAAGTGACCCAGAGGCTCAACAAATCGCACGAGAACTCAATGCAATTGCGCTAACTGATGATCAAAACGCCGGACAGACAGCGGCCGTAGAACAGGGCATGAGATTTCTTAAAGCACAGGGTGTAAAAATTATGCTCACGCTTCCAGCGGATCTGCCGCTATTGTCAGCCGATGATGTGGAATCCTTCTGCGCGTTGATTAACTCAGAGAATGAGGTCGTAATTGCGCCCGCAGCAAATGATGGCGGCACAAACGCCATCGCATGCGATACAAACTGTACGATGTGCTTTCATTTTGGCGACGATAGTTTTCAAAAACATAAAAAATCAATTCTTGCGATAGATGCAAAGCCAATTATCTCAACCGTAAATGGTTTTTGTCTCGATGTAGATAGACCAGAGGATCTTTTCGAGTTTCTCAAAACACCATCGACGACGTATTCCTACGAGCTTCTTTCGAGCCTAATCAATCCCCCGGTTATACGTTTACACCAAACAGACAGGGTTTCCACATGACAACACTACAACCAGGGCAATCGTCAGAGATAAAGGGACTCAGTGAGCTCGAGGCGAGGTCGTTAATCGACAAAGATCTTGATTTATTGATGTCAGAGGCAGCCGCCAGAAGAAATCACGGTCATGGGCTGAATATTTCTTTTTCAAAAAAAGTGTTTATTCCGCTAACCAAGCTCTGCCGAGATGTATGTCACTACTGCACCTTTGCTAGGGTACCCAAATCTGATCGCCTCAATCCTTACTTATCGATTGATGAAGCGATTGCGATTGCGCGGGCCGGCGCCAAGTCAGGCTGCAAAGAGGCGCTATTTACATTGGGAGATAAGCCAGAACTTCGGTATGAATCGGCCCGCCATGCCCTAGATGCCCTCGGATACCCAAGTACGCTGGCTTATCTTGAGGCAGTTGCCGAACGAGTATTTCAAGAAACGGGTCTGCTGCCCCATCTAAACCCGGGTGTCATGGATAGCCATGATCTGCGCAAGCTTCGGCGTGTTTCGGCGTCAATGGGGATTATGCTGGAAAGTACATCAACCAGGCTCTGCGAATTCGGTGGTGTTCATTTCGGATCCCCAGACAAATTGCCCAGTGTTCGACTCGCGACAATCCGGGAAGCAGGAATTCAGAAAATACCGTTCACAACTGGGATTCTCGTAGGCATTGGCGAAACGCGCACCGAGCGCATTGAAGCCCTCCTGGCATTGCGAACTCTTCATGAGGAATTCGATCACCTTCAAGAAATTATTATCCAGAATTTCCGGCCTAAGGCCGATACGCTGATGGGGGGTGAGCCTGCACTCAGCCTGACCGAGCACCTCTGGACTATCGCGGCTGCAAGGCTGATCTTCAGTCCAAGTATGTCGATACAGTGCCCGCCAAACCTTCGCAATGCCCAAGAGCTTCCGCAACTCATCGCCGCAGGTATCAACGACTGGGGAGGTGTCTCACCGGTAACGCCTGACCATGTGAATCCGGAAGCACCCTGGCCCGCCCTAGAAATGCTCGAGCGGGTTACTCACGAGAGCGGAATGTCCCTCGCAGAGCGGTTGTCGGTCTACCCAAGGTATGCACAAGACAGTGAGAACTGGGTTGACAAAAAGCTTCAGCGGGCCGTGATTCAACTCATGGACACGGATGGCTTTGCGCGCAGCGATAACTGGCATGCCGGCGCGGGAGATTTACCGCCACCATCAATCCTCTCTGCACTGAGTAAGGGAAATCAAACGGTACTAACGAGTGAGGTCAGCGCAATCATCAATCGGCTAGTGCGGGGTTCATCACCAACTACAAACGATTTGGTTCGACTCTTTCAGGCAAGAGGCCAAGAGTTCCATTCGGTTTGCGCAAGCGCCGATGCGTTACGAGCTCAGATCAATGGTGACAATGTCACCTTTGTGGTCAATCGAAATATTAATTACACCAATATATGTGCCTATCAATGTCGATTCTGCGCATTTGCAAAAGGAAAAACCTCAAAAGACCTTCGCGGTAGCCCCTACATTCTTGATAACGACACGATCACTGCGCGGGTCCGAGAGGCCGCGCTGCGTGGCGCGACCGAAGTCTGTATGCAGGGTGGGATTCATCCCTCTTTTACAGGTAAAACTTATCTCGACATTTGTGCCACAGTAAAAAATGCAGTCCCAGATATCCACATTCATGCGTTTTCCCCCCTTGAAATTTTTCACGGAGCAACGACGCTTGATATCAGTATTCGGGAATTTTTAACCGAGTTAAAAGCAGCAGGTCTCAGGACTCTACCGGGTACAGCAGCGGAGATTCTGGATGACTCTGTACGAGCAGTAATCTGCCCTGACAAAATCAAAACTATGCAATGGTTAGAAATTATGCGGACCGCACACAGCATAGGCCTAAAAACAACCTCAACGATCATGTTTGGGCATGTTGATAAGCCGATCCACTGGGCCCGACATCTGCTCGCGATCCGAGAGCTTCAATCCGAAACAGGTGGGTTTACCGAATTCGTTCCCCTGCCCTTTGTTCACATGGAGTCGCCCTTATTTAAAAAATGGAATTCTCGCAGAGGGCCCTCATTTCGAGAGGCGATATTGATGCATGCGGTTGCTCGTCTCGCCCTAAACCCAGTGATCAACAATATCCAAGCCTCTTGGGTTAAGCTCGGCAGAGAGGGGGCAAGGGCTTGCCTAAATGCCGGTGCAAACGACCTTGGGGGAACACTTATGAACGAGAGTATTTCCCGCGCGGCTGGGGCAAGCCACGGTCAAGAGATGGTTCCTTCCGAAATGCAATCGTTGATTCACAGTATTGGTAGGACTCCGATTCAGCGTCGGACCGACTATTCGCTGATCAGTGATACAACCTCCCACAGTTCTAGGAGGGACTCTACGTGTCGTATGGGGCAGGCTGGCCCTATTCCAATCTATGCTGTGGCTTAGGTAGTTTATGCAGAATCCCCTATGAAGGCGTTCGCTCGTGAGCTATAAGATCAGCGTCTCAGCAGACGATATGCTGATGGTTGACTTCGATGATGCGAGCATCGCCAATGAAATTGTTCGCTCCATATGGACACGATTAACACAAAAGCCTTTAGCGCAAGACGTTGAGCCAGTTCCAGGTATTGCCTGTATCGGATTTATGCTGACTCCGAGCGCCTGCTCCGCCGAGCGCATTCGGCAGCTAACCACCACACTTGAAGCCTTAATCGAGGAATGTCTAGCGGGCTCACCCCCTATGGGGCGAGTCATTGAATTGCCCATTTGTTATGAGAGCTCTTTTGGCCTTGATCTCGAGCGCGTTGCCAAATTACAAGAGATCACAACCCGTGAGGTCATTGAACTCCATGCGTCAGGAACCTATCTGGCTGAACTGATTGGCTTTCTGCCTGGGTTTGCTTATCTCGGCGGCCTGCATTCAACGCTGCACGTTTCGCGGCTCGATACTCCGCGAAAGGCCGTACCACCCGGCGGCCTCGGTATCGCAGGTCAGCATACTGCAATTTATCCGGCGGCAAGCCCTGGCGGCTGGAACCTCATCGGGTGTTGCCCCATAAGATTATTTGATCCGTCCAAGACCATACCCTGTGCAATTAGTCTCAATGATCAAGTGAGCTTCCAACCGATAACAAAGAATCAGTTTGATCGGCTATGGGCGAAAAGATAGTTATTACGAAACCCGGAATGCTGACAACGGTGCAAGATCTTGGCCGCGAGGGGTTTCTGGGAGATGCTCTATCGCGAGGAGGGGCGTTAGACAGTAAACAGATGATTTATGCGAATCTCCTTGTGGGTAATGAGAAAACCGATGCCGGACTTGAGATCACAGGACTAGGCCCTTCGATTCATTTCCCGCAGTCGACATGTATCGCGGTCTGCGGCGCGACAATTAACGCAAGCTTATTATTTGCAAACGGCAAGCGTAACTCACTACCGTTAAACCGACCAGTCATTGCCCCTGCAGGATCTACAGTCCAACTCTCAGAGTGTCGGTTCGGGTTCCGAGCATGGATAGCTTTTGCAGGTGGACTCGACACGCCCACTGTTCTGAGGAGCCGCAGCAGCCACCTTGCCGCAGAGGTCGGCCTTCCACGCATTGCTGCGAATACCGAAATTGCTCTCGGTGAAAATTCTAAAAAACGTACGGCATACGCTAAGGCGCGTGCACTGCAGCAAGCCGGACACACCAACAGTGTGTTCCTTACCCATTCATGGTCACTAAAGAGTGCACTGCCGATCGCCTGGCCAAGGGCGGAGATACTGGCCATTAAGGGCCGGCACTTCCAACTATTGCCCTCTGACCAACAGGCAATCTTGCTTGAGCAACGTTGGAAAATTGATGCCCGCAGCAATCGGCAGGGTATTGCGTTAGCCGGCAATCCAATTGACACAGAAAAGCTGCCGAGTATCCTGAGTGAGCCCGTGCGTTTTGGAACGGTTCAACTCCCCCCAGGAGGCAAGCCCTATATTCTTCTAGGCGAGCACCAGACAACAGGGGGATATCCAAAAATTCTTGAAATTATCCAACCGATGCGTCCGTTGCTAGCACAATTAGCGCCCGGCTGTGAGATACACTTCAAGGTAATTGAGTTTGATCAAGCGTTAGAACTCGGCCAGAAATCAGAAAGAGAGTTTTCTCTCGTCAGAGATGTAATTTTAGAAAAGCTCAAAACTACGGCATAAACTACCGCCTGCCCAGCATCGCCAACAATACTACTCTCAAAGAAACTCTTGTTTTCACGTACCGACGTTGTGCTTCTTGCACTTCTCACATTTTTTTGGGGCATTAATTGGCCGATTATGAAGTTTGCGGTCGAGAGCTTTCCGCCATTTCTATTCCGTCTACTCAGTATGGTGATCGGTGCTGTCGGGATCGGTATCTACATGACGCTTCGACGGGAGCGTTTTTTTGTTCCTGTGTCAGATCGACGCAGAGTAACAACACTCGCGATTTGGAACATGCTTCTCTGGCAGGTGATGTCGATATACGCAATTCAGGCTCTCAGCTCGGGGCGGGCGGCAATTATTGGTTACACAATGCCGATGTGGGCGTTTATCGCTGGTGCGCTCTTGTTTAAAGAGCCATTTAGGGTACGTTCGTTAATCGCCGTTGCTCTGGCCCTTGTGGCTACGACGTTACTTGCCAATGAGGAGATTAATTCTTTTTTTGGCAAGCCCTATGCGTTCGGACTCATGCTGGCGTCCGCTATTAGCTGGGGGGTCGGTACGGTACTGATGAAACACCTTCGGGTTTCTATTTCAAATATGGCATTGACATTTTGGATGCTAGTTTTTACCTCTGTGTTTTTGCTAATCGGCTCAATCGCGATTGAACTTAACGACTGGCGCAGCCCAAGCATTGGAGAGTGGCTCGCAATTCTCTACAATGCGGGGATCACCTTCGCGCTCTGCCATATCTTGTGGTTTCGAATTGCTAGAAACCTAACCCCAGTCGCGAGCAGCATCTCAATTATGCTGATTCCCGTTATCGGGGTTTTTAGCGGAACAGTTGCGCTGGAGGAGCCGATTACAATCCTTGATCTGACGGCACTGGGGCTCATTCTCATAGCGATGGCTGTTGGCCTCAACCTTACCCCAGGACGTCGTAGCCGAGATTAAATTCCGAGATAAGCTTTTTTAATTTCCTGGTTATGAATTAGTTCTGCGCTCGGCCCCGAGAATGCAACCCGCCCAGTCTCAATCACGTATCCAAACTGCGACAGATCCAGTGCAGTGTACACATCCTGCTCAACAATTAAAATCGCCAAACCCTCTTTATTGATCTCCTGTAGGCTCTCGCTTAATAGCTCAACAGCTCGCGGCGCTAATCCTAACGAGAGCTCGTCAATGATCAGAAGCTTCGGCTTTGACATAATTCCACGACCGATTGCACACATCTGCTGCTCACCGCCCGAGAGCGTCGTTGCATCTTGTTTGTAACGCTCCTTTAGTTTCGGAAAAATTCGATAGATATGATCTAAATCTTTTGCAATATCGTGCTTTGAAGCATCTCGACAATATGCACCAATCAAAAGATTATCTTCAACCGACAGACCTTTAAACAACCGTCGCCCCTCCGGGACATGAGCAATTCCCGCCCTCAATACATCCTTTGGAGCAGCGTTTTTCAATGAACTCGAGCAGAATTCGATTTCGCCACTGTTCGCCTTCACAAGGCCGGAAATCGTACGCATTAAGGTTGATTTACCTGCGCCGTTTGATCCGATCACACAGGTAATAGAGCCCGGCATGACATCCATATCGATGCCCCAGAGCACCTGCACATCACCGTAGCCAGCAGTCAGGCCTCTTATTTTTAGAATCGGTTCGGACATGTTATTTCGCCTCTTGAAGAATCTGGCGCCGTTCCAAGTACTTTGTTCCAAGGTAGGCTTCAATAACCTTCGGATCACTAACCACCGAATCCGGCAGACCTTGGCTTATAAGCTCTCCGTGATGCAGCACAAGAATTCTCGTTGAAAGTGACATTACGACTTTCATCAGATGCTCGATAATCACAATCGTGATGCCTCTCTGAGCAATCGATCGAATTAAGTCGAGCGCGCCTTCGATCTCTGCAGTATTTAGCCCTGCGTTAACCTCATCAAGCAACAGGACCTTTGGTTGCATGGCGAGGCTCTTTGCAAGTTCTAGTTTTTTCCGAGATGGCAAGGTCAGTGCACTTGCAGGCCGATCAACTTCCTTACCCAGACCCACAAAGTTGAGATGCTCTAAGGCAATCGATCTAGCCTTCTCGATATCGGACTCGTTCGCGGCAAAGACCACTCCTGCCGTTACGTTTTCATGGACTGTCATTGCCGGAAATGGCTGAACGATTTGAAACGTACGCGCAAGTCCTCTTCGAGCCGCCTCGAAAGGGCGTTGTCGTGTTACGTCCTGACCCTCAAACAACACGGTACCCGAGCTTACGGGGATGACACCTGTCACTAGATTTACGAGGGTTGTCTTTCCAGCGCCGTTTGGGCCAATTAATCCGACGATTTCCCCTTGTTCTAGTGAGAACGACACGTCTTTAACCGCTGTAACGCCCCCAAAATTCTTGGAAATGTTTTTTACCTCAAGTAGCGCATTACTCATATCAAATTGATCCAGATCCTATGTTTATCGAGACCACTTAATCTTCAGCAATCCATTGGGCAGGAAAAATATTAAGAGGACGACGACAAGCCCCAAGATACCTTGGTGATAATCTAGAAACTTTGACCAGATCAATTCCTCGAAGATGACGAACACAGCCGAGCCAACGAGCGGCCCGAATACGGTACCTGCGCCGCCAAGCAAGACCATGACTGCGGCTTTCAATGTCACCAAGATAGAAAACGAATCTCCCGGGGAAATATAGGCTACCCAAGACGCGTAAGCGGCACCAATTCCACCGCAGAAAACACCCGAAAGAATGAAGGCCAAGAGCTTGTAATGCATAACATTGACACCAAGCATGTCTGCCGCGTCTTCGTTTTGCTGAATACATCTCAAGCCAAAGCCAAGACGCGATTTATCAACAATCACCGTTGCGATGAAGGCCATCAACATAATCGCAATCATCGTAAATAGAAATACTTTTCCAATAAAATCCGGTCCGCCCGCCATGATCGCAACGTTTAGCCCTTCACCGCCACCCGTTAACCCACTCCAAGAGGATGCACCGTGTGACAACACTTCTACTAACGCAATCGAGCCAATTGCAAAGTAATGGCCTTTCATCTTGAGAATCACCTTTCCAACCAGTGCAGCGAAGACCACCACAATTACCATCGCTGCCCCCCAGGCGAGTGGCGCGAACCAACCGGTATTCTGAAGTAGTGCCCCAGAGTAGGCGCCAAGGCCTATAAACGCACCGGTGGCGAAAGAAGGATAGCCCGCGAAGCCGCCTATGAAGTTCCAAGACAATGCGATAGCTGCATACATCGCCAGGAACGTTGCAATCTTCACAATATAGTTATTAGCAATCCAAGGCGTACTGGCCAACGCAATCACCCAGATTGCGAACAAAAGATAAGCAATGCGCTGGTTTTTCATTCATAGCCTTTCTTGCCGATAATGCCGGTAGGCCTTACGACGAGCAACACGAGCATCAAGAGAAAACCAATCAAGATTGCGTTCTGCGATCCAAGCCAATGTCCGGCGAAGCTCTCGATGATTCCAAGTGCTAGTCCGCCCACAAGCGCGCCGGGCACAGTCCCCAACCCACCAATGACGCAGATCACAAACGCCTTGCCGAGTAACAGCCCACTAAGACTCGTCGAAATCGGAAAAACAACCGCCACAATTGCTCCGCAAGCGCCGGCCATAAACGCACCAAGTCCAAAAGTGATTGCGTAAATCTTTTTATACTCAATACCCATCAGCGTGGCTGCGTCCCGATCCATTCGAACGGCGACAATTGCCCGACCTACTTTTGAAGTGCGCAGGGTGAGGTAGAGCAACCCCGTTAACGCCAGCGCTAGAACCATCGCTGCTATCCGATCCAAAGGCAACATGGCCCCTGCAAAATCGACCACACCAAGATCTAAAACGATTCTCCGCGGCGTTGCCGAAAAAGCGAGATTCATCGCGTTATACAGAATCATTTCTAAGCCAAAGGTTACCGTAAGGGTGATGAGGACAGGCTTTGAGACCACCTCGTTGATGGCGTAACGTTGAATGCCATACCCCAGCGCAAAGAGCACTAAGGCGACAGGAATAATCATTAAGAAGGGATTTAAACCCAAATGCAACCAAGAGAAGAAAGCGAGATAACCACCGAGCACAATGAAGGCTCCATGCATCAAATTAATGACGCTTAAAACCCCCCAGACCAGGGAAAAGCCCACAGCGATACACGCGTAAATTGCCCCCAGCATGAGGCCATTTGCTAAAACTTGGGTATAGATCATAAAAATCCCCGGGAAATTGCTCTCCCGGGGCCTGGGATCAGACGATTACTTGAAAGGTCTCAAGTTTCCTTTTTTCACAGAATCCGGATACAGAGGAACGGGCACACCGTTTTGTACTTGAATAATGGGAAGCTCTTTGCTGCCGTTCATTCCGTTGTCCGAGAACTTGATCTGCCCGTAGAACGTAACGATATCGAGTGACGCAAGGGCCTCTCGGACAGCTTTCTTATCGGTTGACTTGGCTTTTTCAATTCCCTTTTGAAGCGCAACCAATGCGGCAGCAGATGCTGCATGGACGTAATCCGGATCGGATTTCTCTTGGGCTACAAATTGGTCGTAGAAGGCCTTCGTCGAACCCCAGGGATCATTACCCTTAAATTGAGCCGAGTGGTGCCACCAAGTCATGCTCGTCACGTTCTCGGCCTGAGGTCCCAGCGCGTCGATAAACTCTTTATAGACTGGTCCGGTGATCATAGTCACCACTGGGGCGGTCACGCCCAAATCAGCCATCTGCTTTCTCGCCAGAATAAGATCTTTGCTATAGCCCGTGATGTAAATCCAGTCGGGCTTCAACGATTTAATCTTCGAGATCGGTGTTGACAGATCTAGGGTTCCTACTGAATAGAACTCTGATGACACAACCTGATAACCCGCTTTTACAGCCAACTCGCTCATTGTAGTCGCCATAGATTTCGGGAAGACATCTTCACGACCAAGAATCGCTACGCGCTTGACGGCTGGCATACTCTTTGAAACTGTTGTTAACAGCGCGTTAATGCCGCCAGTATTCGGAGCCAAAACCCCGAACAGATTCTTATAGCCCTGATTGAAGATAGATTCAGAGGACGCACTTGTTGCCATCACGGGCACACCATAACGCTCTGCGACGCCCGCCACCACTTTTGTATGCCCGGATCCAAATGGAGCAAGCATCAAATCGACCTTGTCTTCAACGATTAATTTCTCTGCAAGCTGCTGGGCCCGCTGCTCATTGGTCTGGTAATCGTATTTCACCAGTTCAACTTTCCGCTTCGTCGCACCAACAGTGATTCCACCTGCATCGTTTACCCGCTTTAGCCACATGTCATACGCAATTGCCTGCTTCTTGCCTTCGTCAGCGAGGCCGCCGGTAAGCGCCAAAGGCGCGCCAATCTTAATGGTCTGCGCAACGGCCGGTGCTCCAAAAAACGACAGCGTTAGACCCAACGCCAAGGCTGTTGCTGCCACCCCTCTTGAAATTACAGGTGTCTTCATTGTCAACTCCTATAGTAGATAGTAAGACTTTAAAAGTACATCTAGGATATTAGAGCCCTTCGCCCTCCGATGAATCAGGGTTAACCCCGCTCAAACAGCCAAAATTTATGGTGCGGGTATTCTTTTTCAACAAAGGAATCAAGGATCGGAACTTCCCTCTGTCAAAGGCAAGATTCATTCCAAGACGCCACCAGCTCAAATCGAATCCATCCTTGATCAAAAAGCCGAAAAACGCACTAAGTTAGTTCATTTCTGCACCATGCGTCGCACCAAAATTTAACTCGTTTTGCGGCGCAACGAAACCAGGCGGGGGAGATCCTAACGCACCTACTTGGCGCATACCTCAAGGACCTTGGCGTTGGTCAGCGCCAAGATTGAACCCTTAGAAGCGGCGGCATTTATATTTATTCATTAAAACTATTAATTGAATCTAGCTCAAACATTTGATACAAAAGAATCCTCTCTCTTCTCTGACGCCTAGTCCCAACTAAACGCCATGCGTGTACTGATCGTTGAAGACCAAACGGAGGTGCGCAACACGCTCAGCGCATTGGTTGAATCTCTAGGATTTGAGGTTGACCTGGCCACCAACACCACAGATGGTCTCGCGATGTTGTCCGACGACAGCGAGATTGGCGTCGTACTGCTGGATTTAGGCCTACCTCCAGACCCCAATAGTTTTTCCGAAGGAATGCGATTCCTGAAGGATGCAGCAGCCCGATCATCAATTACGAAAGTCATTGTTCTTACTGGCCAGACTGCAGCGGCGGCCACCGAACAAGCCATTCAACACGGTGCGTTTGATTTCTTAATGAAGCCCATCACCCGAGAGGAACTCAAACAAGCTTTAGATCGCGCAGTGCTTTACTACGCCCGACACGCCAATATGTGCAAAGACGCCCAGATTGCGATGTATATCGTGGCCGACGGCTCATCCGAAGAGAGCGCCAAGAACACCAAGGATGCTGTCATGACCAAGCTCTTCAGAACAGTGCTTAACGATACCAATCACAATGTGTCTGCTGCAGCCCGCAGGCTGAACATGAGCCGAGAACACCTCTATTACTACCTAAAGAAATACGGCATTAAACGCAAGAAGTAGTCCCCCGCCAATTGCTGGCCCTTTCGGGCCGCCCCTCCTGTCAGCGTTTCTGACACCGTCAGAACACCTGACGCTGTCAGGCCTCTTGACTAGTCAACGGTCTGCGTAAATTTCAAGATCGTCCTGCGACTGTGGCCGTGTGGGCACCCGAACACTCCTGCAGCGCAACCCAACCGCTCAGGAGGTAGATATGAAAGTAGCAGCAGTCTTTAGATTTAGAAAAACCTTAACCGCTCTCGCGCTAATCGCATGGGGAGCGCCCGTGATCGCCGCAAGCAGCACCAGTAGTTTTGACGTCAGTATCCAGGTTCTTGCAACCTGTTCGATTAGCGCAAGCAATATGACCTTTAGCAGCATCACTACCGGCACGACTAGTAACACCGATGCAACATCATCACTGACAGTGAACTGCTCGAACGGGACGCCTTATACGATCGCCCTAAACAACGGAACAAACTATTCGGCAGGCCGCAGAATGGCAAGCGGTGCTAGCTATATCAACTACTACCTCTACTCTGATAGCGGCCGCTCGACCCAATGGAACTCAGCGACCACGAAGGCAGCTATCGGCACAGGCAGCGACCAAGCTCACCCTGTTTATGGCCGCATTCCTTCTGGCCAAGCCATCACGAATACAGGCATGTACGCCGATACGATCATCGCCACCGTCACCTACTAAGGCGCCGCGATGGAACATAGCCAACCCCCACGTCAACGGTGTCATCGAACACGGCTTCACGGCAGTCTAGTCAATGTTGTGGTTGTACTAATCAGCATCATTCCACTCGCTGGTCAGGCCGCTCTCAACATCACGCCGCCTCAGTTAGCACCCGATGACCAGGGTGTTATCGCAACTGAGGTCCGGTCAAGTCTCTCAACCCCAAGCCGCTGGTCCGTAAGGATTGTGCCGTGGGACCCTTTGGCACCGGAGACTAGCCCATCGGCAGCGATGCCCGTTTCTGCCCTGCCTCTACCGAGTCATCCACTCGGGGTTGAGGTCTCCCCACGGTTTTTCTCGCTCGCAGGCGCTGGGCGGCAGGTGATTCGTGCGCGAATCACCGATCGCTCAAAACACTATCGTCTGCTGATTGAACAGATTCCTGACGATACTGTTCGAGGTCAGGGCGTGAATTTCCGGTTTCGATTTAGCCTGCCAATCTATAAATCGAGTCAAGATCCCTTAATTCCTCGTGGCGTTGTGATTCAGTAAGTCATGCTTGAGGCGGTCTGGTTGCTTGCGGCGGTCGAGATTAATGGCGCCTTGGTTTCTCGGGGCGCCAATATCCAACTCAGTGAGCACCGATGCGCAGTCGAGGCCGCCATGATTAGCCCGGCGGTCTCGCCTGCTATCGCTAAACAGTATCGACAGGGTGAGCACTGGGTCATTAATCGAGACTACTGCAGCTACCAAGAAGCAGATAATCTACTCAGAATCCAGTTGCCCCAGGAGTTTCTCGCCGCCAAAGGCCTGACGCTGGGAGATCCAACAGGTGACCTGAGTATTGCGCTTCTCCACGATCCGGGAATTCTGTCGCAACGGCCCGAGTTCGCGAGCCAGCCAACACCCAGGCCTCTGGCGTCCGCTGCTTTTGACCTCTTTCTCGGCTCTGGGTTGCGGGGCCTTGGGGCAACGCTTGCCCAGGGGCCCTGGTCGATGCAGTTTCTTAATCAGCGCAGCGCCGGCACCCAGAGATTAGATCGCGCAACCGCTGAGTATTTCTCCGCAACAGGCGGGCAGATTCGTATTGGTGATTTTCGCACTGACTATGGTGCAGAACAGACCTTTGGTGAATTTCGAGGTCTGTTCATCACCAATCGGGCCGCGCCGCTTCGCGGCTATGGAAAGGCTGAGGCGAATCTTGCAATACGTAGCCCATCACGAGTTCAATTCTTTGATCGTCATGGCGTTGCAATCTATTCCAGCGAGATTCTGGCGCCTGGGAACTACCAGATTCAAGGCTATGGAGCGAGTACCGTGCCGGGGTTTCTTGAGGCACGATTGATTGACACCAACGGAGTTACCCAATCCATCACCCTGCCCTGGTCTGCCGATCGGAAACTTCTATCGCACCAGCAACTACAGTGGGAAGTCTTTACCGGAGAGCCTCGCGTGATCACGGGGCAACTCGCCCCGCCACCCCTGCATTCCGCGCAGGTGCGTTATGGCGTAAGTCAGAACATTACGGCAGGCCTATCGGCTGAGTGGCTGGGCTCGGACCGCCGTTGGGCCCTTGAAACCAGCAGCCGGGCTATTCCGAATCTCATCGCCACGGCGGCAGCAGGCCAGACCTGTCTGTCGTCGGTGTCCTGCGCATCGAGTTGGCTATCGGAATTCAGAGCAACGCTCGGCCGACGTTTTCATGCGCTTGCAAGCGTCGGCCGCAGCATCTCGCTCATCACCCCACCAACCGCAGGCGCGCAGAATGCCCTCACCTCACGCGAGACATTAACCGCCCAACTGCACCTCACCGGCGCAATTAGCCCTCGGGCCAGTGGATCGGTTCACCTCGCCAGTACTCAGTCGGGCGTAAGCCCTGCCCAGCAGATCAAAACTCTAGCTGCCAGTATTCGCCTAGGCCCCTCACAGACCCTGCAACTTCAGGCCCGACATCATCTTCTCGCTACAGAAACCGCAGGCTGGAGCGGCTTTGTTGGGCTGACGTTTTACTTCGAGAAGCTCGGCACCGCGGTCGGCACCTACGCAAATTTCAGCGCGAACAATTCGGCAAACACAGGCAGACCAGGCCTCACACTGCAGGCGAGCCGATCTACACCCGGGCTTTACGGGCCATCAATTCATATCGCCCACACCGAAGCCAACACGACACAATCAAACGCCTTTATGCGTTACACCAGCCCCTACGGAGATGCCTCGCTGCGTGCCGATACGCAGACCGATCGAGCGGCCTGGTCTGCCGCAACGCGCTTATGGGTGACTCCCCTTGCAACAACGCTTGCGCCTGCCGGTGACGACAATCTGGTCATTCAGCAGGTTGGCCTATCGTCAATCAAGATCCGTCAGCCCGGTCGTGATGTTCAGACTACGAATCAAGAAGGACTCGCCATTTTTAAAAAGGCGCCCGCCTGGACAGACTCGCGCTACGCCCTTGACCCAAAATCAATTCCCTTCGGATTTAATATTGCGGCCCACCAAGTGAGAATCCCCCTTGCCGCCAATCGAGCCTACTTTATCGACTTTAAAGGGCTCTGGTCCCGCACTCAGAACTGGCGCATTATTGATTTTCCAGCGTTTAATTTCCAAGAGCCGATCCTTGCGAGGGACCGGTTCAATAGACCCATCTTCATCGGCGGCGATGGATTTGTTGATCTTCAATCCACTGATAATCTACCGATCAGCATCCTTCGCTCTCCGAGTGAAACCCTGATCTGCCATCTCGTGCCTGAGCAATCGGCCCGACAGTTGCAAGATCAGGAGAATCTAGAATGTCGGTCATCACTGGGGAACCTCTAGCGCCGTCTCTTTTGCCCAAGTAATTCAGACAAGGAAGGCAATTGATTATGAAAAACGTTATTCATAAACTCGATACCACTGGGCTTTTACATTCAGTGCGTAATGCGCTCGGTATTATCTCGGGCAACGCGAGCCTACTGGAGCTCAGTACCAACTTATCAGTGGCCGAACGAGAACAGGTCAAGATGATCTTATCGGCGGTATTCAAAATTAGCGAGCAACTCCATCAGCTTACCCGCGCAATCGAAGTAACGCCGCAAACCAACACAAAAGACTAGCCCCGACCAACAAAGGGCATGGTTGTCGCCATAACTGTCATGAATTGAACATTCGCCGACAATGGGAGGCCCGCCATATACGCAACGCCATCTGCAACATCTGCAATATCCATACGCGACTCGGGCATGCGTGTTCCATTAGCCTGCAGTGCGCCCGCACCAAAGCCTGATGTCATCTCCGATGCCGCATTCCCAATATCGATCTGCCCGCAGGCAATATCAAATGGTCTTCCATCCAATGAGAGGGATTTGGTGAGCCCCGTGATAGCGTGCTTGGTTGCTGTGTAGCCCACCGACTGAGGCCGTGGTGCATGCGCAGAGATTGATCCGTTATTAATAATTCTTCCACCCTGTGGCGACTGTCTGCGCATCTGCGCAAATGCAGCGCGTGCGCAGAGAAATGCACCCGTTAAATTGATATCGACTGATTCACGCCAACTGGCGACCGAGAGCTCATCAATCAACTGACCCGGTGGGAATATGCCGGCGTTATTAAACAGAAGATCAAGTCGACCCCAGCGCGTAGCAATCGCCGCAAATAACCGATCCACATCCGACTCTCGGGAGACATCGGCCGTTGCCACTAGGATCTGATCCGGATGAGCCTGCCCGGTCTCGTGGAGCGGTGCCTCACGGCGTCCCGTAAGTGCAACCCGCCAGCCGAGGCTCAACAACCTGCGCGCAACCGCCCGACCGATGCCGCTTCCTGCCCCGGTAACAAGGGCTACTCCCGGTGAGGTTGAATGTGATGTCGTGTTCATGGCGGAGGGCCCCTCTCAAGTAAGATGGTAAGTGTAAATTGAAATCGAGACTCCCTTGAAGCCCATTAGCGTTCTCTACCTCCACGGTTTTCGAAGCTCACCACAGTCGTCAAAAGCCGTCATGATTCGTGACGATCTGGCGCAATCGGGTATTGGCGCAGTGTGTCCTGCGTTAGATATCGCTCCAGAGCTTGCTATGGCCCAGATCAATGCCGCGATTGACGAGTGCCTTGCCCAGGGTCATCAGGTTCGGCTTATCGGCAGTTCATTGGGTGGTTTCTTTGCAAGTGCCATCATGGAGCGCCACCCGAGTCGGAACGAATTTCGTGCGGCACTTCTGAATCCCGCACCGTGGCCTGCCCGAGATCTCGCACCATATGTTGGGGAGCTCCCCGCATGGCACACCAACGAGATTCTGAACTTTCGTCAGGAATACATTGATGACCTCAAGGCGCTGGAGGTGGGCATTACGCAGCCCAAACGCTATCTTCTCGTTGCAGCAAAGGGCGATGAACTTCTCGATTGGAAGGAAATGGTAGCCCGCTATCCGAAGGCAGATCATTACATTATTGAGGGTTCAGATCATGGCCTATCCGACTTTGATCAACATTGGCCCACGATTAAGAAGTTTCTTTTGTCCTCGTAGGCGCCTGAACTGCCTGGCGGGAATCTCGGTATCCCCGATCGAAATCAACACGCAACAGCAGCCCAAGGCCAATCAGAAAAAATAGGCCGCTCACCAACATTGCGGTGCGATGATCGTTATTGGTGAGCCATGTTGTTAGTCCATAACTCACGGGGCCAAGGATTGCTGAGCAGTTCACGGCGACTCCCCAGAGCCCAAAAGTCTCTGCCTGATGGCCAGGCTTTGCAAGATAGGCAACCGCTGCTCGGGCCCCGCTTTGAGATGCTCCCATGGCGAGGCCTGCGAAGTTTGCTGCAACCCAAAACAGCGTCTCGGTCCTTGCCACCCAAGCGATTAAGACCATCGCAATCCAACACAGCAACGCAAGGGCAAGACTCTTCGTATGGCCGAGTCGATCTTGGAATAAACCAAAAAGCCAGGCGCCGAGCGCAGCCGTAATGTTGACCACCAAGATCAAACCAATCGTTTCTCGCAGCGTGAACCCCATCGCCTGCTGGGCATAGACTGCCGCCAAGGTAATCACCGTCTGTACACCCGCGTGGTAAACCACCACGCATACTAAAAATCGCCTGAGATCCGGGTGCTCACGCGAGGCACGCCAGGTCTCAAACAGCCGACCCCAACTCGCGCGAAGCCAGTGGGGCTCCGACTGCACAGGCAGGGCACGCTCTCGCAAAACGAGCAATGCAGGTAAGGCCACCACCAGAAATAAGAATGCGGTAATCAGCATCGTCCCAGCGACCTGCCATTGCGGATCCTGGGCAACACGCTCTGCGCCCCACCGCTCAAGGTGCGCTGGCGCGAAAATCACCCAGGCAAGCGACAACCCAAGTGCAATGAGTCCGCCCGCATAACCCCAGGCCCATCCGTAACCCGATACACGACCGAGTTGATCGGGCCTGGCAAGCTCCGGCAAAAACGCTGCCACCAAATCCTGGTGGGTGGCGTAACAGACATTAGAGATCACAAGCAGAACTGCAGCCCAGGCCCATAGACCCGGCCCAACCGTTGCAAGCAATGCGGTCGCCATGACGCAACCCAGAGTGGTCCAGACAAGAAAGTTCTTCTTACGAGCCTTGAGATCTGCATAGGCACCCACAATGGGTGCTGTGATCATCACGATGAGGTAACTTGCAGCCAAGATCAGTGTCCAGGCCAGAGTGGCCGATGCGGACTGGCCCATGACTGTCGATACAAAATAGGCATTAAAGACCGCAGTCAACACCACCGTGGTGTAGCCTGAGTTTGCAAAATCCAGGCTAGCCCAGGCGAAGGCCTCTTTTCGGGAGACCCCATCTTGTAGGATCTTGGTGGGTCCCGGGGCTCTGGGTGAGGATGAAATCAACATAAGGGGTGATGATGAGGCAAAATCTAGCCTAAGTCCTCCAGTTCAACCCCTGGCACGACCCCACACAATGACCACACCGATTCCGAAAGCTCCAAAAAAAGTCTTTATCCGCACCTTTGGGTGCCAGATGAACGAATACGATTCCGACAAAATGGTCGATATTCTCCATGCCTCGCACGGCATGGAATCAACGGACCGCCCAGAAGACGCCGATGTCATTTTGTTTAATACCTGCTCGGTCCGCGAAAAGGCACAAGCCAAGGTCTTCTCAGATCTCGGCCGTGCGCGAGAACTAAAGAAATCCAATCCCGATCTGATCATTGGCGTAGGCGGCTGCGTTGCCTCCCAAGAGGGGGACGCAATTATTCGGCGTGCGCCCTATGTCGATGTTGTATTTGGCCCGCAGACACTGCACCGACTTCCCGATCTGATTGATGCCCGTCGCAAAACCCGAAAACCTCAGGTTGACATTCGATTCCCTGAGATTGAGAAGTTTGACCACCTTCCGCCAGCGCGCGTCGAGGGGCCTACCGCCTATGTATCAATCATGGAAGGCTGCAGTAAATATTGCAGTTTCTGCGTGGTGCCTTACACACGTGGCACAGAGGTCTCTCGGCCACTAGAGGATGTGCTCGCTGAAATTGCTGAACTCGCGCATAAGGGTGTCAGGGAAATCACGCTTTTAGGGCAGAACGTTAACGCCTATCTCGGGGCCCTCGATCGATCCAATCCCGCAGCCGGCCAGGCAGACTTCACGACATTGCTCGAACTGGTCAGCGGGCTGGAGACGATCGAGCGTATCCGCTTCACGACCTCCCACCCCCGTGAGTTTTCGCAACGGCTCATCGATGCCTATGCACGCCTACCGAAACTCGTCGATCATGTACATCTTCCAGTGCAATCAGGGTCTGACCGCGTTCTGGCCGCGATGAAGCGTGGATATACCGTGATTGAATACAAGTCCATTATCCGAAGACTTCGGCTGGTAAGGCCCAGTATCGCAGTCTCAACCGATCTCATTATCGGATTTCCGGGTGAGACTGAAGACGATTTCGAGGCCACGATGGCCTTAGTGCAAGAGATTGGTTTTGATACATCCTATAGCTTTATCTACAGCGCACGGCCCGGAACGCCTGCAGCAGACCTTACAGACGATACACCAAAGCCCCTCAAACTCTCCCGATTGCAACGCCTGCAGGCAGAAATCGAATCGAATGCCACCCGGTTTAGCAATGCAATGGTTGGCTCTTGCCAGAAAATTCTTGTAGAAGGGCCCTCAAGAAAGAATCCCGAAGAGCTGCAAGGCCGCACCGAGAATAACCGCGTTGTCAATTTTCAAGGTCATGCACGCCTGATGGGTCACACGATCAATGTCCGAATTACGCAGGCACAGCCCCACTCCCTTCGCGGCGAAGTTCTATAGCGGTACGTAATTGATCGTCATGCGCAACCTTGAGATTCGCCTCACCATTCAAGACAGGGAGTTACCGCGGCAGCCTGCCTGGCCCTTGTCACGGCCGCGGACGCGCCGACTGATTGCAGCGGCGTTGCCCGCTAACTGTCACTGCGCAGCGCTCACTCTCGTGCTCGTTGGGCGCGCTCATGGCCGACGATTAAACCAAGAGTATCGGGGCAGAGACTACGCCACCAATATCCTCACCTTTACCTACTCGGGTCTGCCACAGTTACATGCCGACCTCGTGTTTTGTCATCCCGTTGTCACACAAGAAGCACGCGCACAAAAAAGGAGCGTCGATCATCACGCTGCGCACCTTTTGGTGCATGGCGTATTGCACGCCTGCGGGCTTGATCATGACCGCGCATCCGATGCCGCCCAGATGGAATCCCTTGAAATTGCAATTTTGAAAAGATTTCGCATTCCAAACCCCTATCTATAAGGGCTTTTCAGGGACAACCATGATGCAGCTACGCATCTAAGATCCCCCTAAAACCTGCGGTTTATGGCACCATAGTCTTCCTTCAACTCTCATTGCCCTGCATGAGTGACCCGCACCCCGGAAACGGGACCAAGAGCTTTAAAACACAATTTGAACGTGTGATCGGCCGGCTGTTTGGCAGAGCCGATGACAAAGAAGATCTAATCGAGCAGCTGCGCGAGGCCCACGAGCACGCCGTGATCGATGCCGATGCGGTCTCCATGATGGAAGGGGTCATGCAGGTCGCAGACCTTCAAGTTCGCGATCTTATGATTCCGCGATCGCAGATGGATGTGATCGATATCGAAGAGCCTTTAGAGAAAATTCTTGAGTTGGTGGTGCAGACCGCCCACTCTCGCTTTCCTGTCATGGAGGGTAAACGTGACAACATTATTGGCGTCTTACTGGCTAAAGATCTTCTTCGCTGCCTCGCCCAGAAAGAGGATGACCTTCGCGGAATGATGCGCCCCGCCGTATTTGTTCCAGAATCTAAACGCTTAAATGTGATGTTGCGTGATTTCCGGGTTAACCGAAATCATATTGCAATCGTGATTGATGAATACGGTGGCGTTGCAGGCATGATCACGATTGAGGATGTGCTTGAGCAGATCGTTGGCGATATCGAAGATGAACACGATATTGAAGAAGACGACGACAACATTACGCCGATGCCAAAGCAGCCTGGTCGCTTCAGAATTCGCGCTCTTACATCACTCGAGCAGTTCAACGAATCATTTCAGACCGAACTCTTCGATGAGCAGGTCGAGACTATCGGCGGCTATGTTACCGACCATTTTGGCCGTCTTCCACATCGCGGCGAAACCATTGAGCTCGATGGATTTCGATTTGAAGTGCAACGGGCAGATGCTCGTCAACTCCATGTCTTGATTGCAGAGCGCTTGCCCCAAAGCGCTGCTGAGTAGTCTCTCCCTATCACCGCTGCACGTGCATAGACCGTCTCACGTCTCATGATGCGTTGGGTTGCCGGCCTGATACTGCTTGCCTACACCGTGGGCCTGCACTGGATCTACATTAGCCTGCACGACTACGGTCATCTGCCCGCCTGGCTTGCAGCACTGGCCACGCTGCTACTGGCCGCCTATGTCAGCCTCTATACGATGGGTGCGGTGATCACCTGTCGATGGGTACTCCGTTTGCCGGTGGCTAGCGAGTCACGACCCACTTCCAGGGTCCAGTCGCGGCTCACACCATTTCTGATTGCCGCCATTGTGACCCTCTTTGAATGGCTAAGGGGCACCCTCTTAACGGGTTTCCCATGGCTCTCACTGGGTTATCTTGTTATCGATACACCGTTATCCGGCTTTGCTAAAGTCTTGGGCGTCTACGGGGTCGGTTTTGTAGCCGCGCTATCGGTGGTCTGGACTTTTCAAGCACTCCGTTACCGTCAATGGTTTGCATTTGTGGCATTGGTATTCGGTCTTGGCTTAGGCGCCATTCTCAATCTTGTGGAATTCACAAGCCCCCACGGCAAACCGCTTCGCGTGGCGCTCGTTCAGGGGGCAATCCCGCAGTCGATGAAGTTCGATCCTGCGCGCGAGTCCCAGTCTCTCGCGACCCAGCTCGCGATTGCAGATGTAGCCGCAACACCTGGCGGAGCACAACTCATCGTGTTCCCCGAGACTGCACTGGTTCGGCCCTGGGATCTCGCGCCAGCAGAAATACGGGCGGCCTTCTATCGTTTAGCACAACGTGGGGGAGCTACGATCATGCTTGGGCTACCCATGCGCGATCCAGATGGTTACCGCAATAGCGTCATTGCAATCGCCGATACGACCCCGGCTGCGAGCATCTATGCGCGCTATGACAAGCATCACCTTGTTCCATTCGGGGAATTCATTCCCTTTGGGTTTCGATGGTTTGTTGACCAGATGCAAATGCCCCTTGGCGACTTTCAACGGGGCGCAAAAGTCCAGCCTCCGATTGGCGTGGCGGACCAACGGATTGGCGTGAATATCTGCTTTGAAGATCTATTCGGAGAAGAAATTATTCGACCCCTTGCGCCCACGATAGAGGCCGCACAACAGCCAACTATTCTGCTCAATGTCAGTAATCTCGCCTGGTTTGGCGACACGATTGCGCTTGGACAGCATCTGGCCATCGCACGCATGCGCAGTAAAGAGACCGGCCGGCCGACCATTCGTTCAACTAACACTGGCGCCACAGCGCTCATTGATCACCGTGGGGCGGTCATTGAGGTACTGCCCTACAACAAACCCGGCCTACTGGTTGCAGCATCCCAGGGGATGCAGGGACTGACGCCGTATTTGCGATGGGGCAATCAGCCCATCCTACTGACCTGCGTCGTGTTACTGATAATTGGCCTCTGGCCGCAGATACGGCAGAGAATTCGTTAGGCCCGCAAGGCCAATCGGTCGGGGTTCTAAACGGCTAGAATGTCGTTCATGCAAAGTTTTCAGAAAATTATTCTGACTCTCCAGAATTATTGGGACGCGCAAGGCTGTGCGCTGCTTCAGCCCATCGATCTTGAAGTAGGTGCAGGTACATCCCATACTGCAACCTTCCTACGAGCACTCGGCCCTGAACCATGGCGCGCCGCCTATGTGCAACCATCACGTCGACCAAAGGATGGGCGATACGGCGAGAACCCGAATCGGCTGCAGCACTACTATCAGTTTCAGGTGGTCCTTAAACCATCGCCGGAAGACATCTTGGAACTCTATCTCGGCTCCTTAAAGGCACTGGGCATTGACCCCGAAGTCAATGACATCCGATTTGTTGAAGATGACTGGGAGAATCCAACCCTTGGTGCATGGGGGCTTGGCTGGGAAGTCTGGCTCAACGGAATGGAGGTCACGCAGTTTACCTACTTTCAGCAAGTGGGCGGAATCGATTGCAATCCAATCACCGGCGAGATCACCTATGGCATTGAACGGCTCGCCATGTACCTGCAGGGCGTTGAAAACGTGTTTGATCTGGTCTGGACAACCGGGGCCGATGATCGCGGCACACGCAGACTCACCTATGGCGATGTCTATCATCAAAACGAGGTCGAACAGTCGACCTATAACTTTGAATACAGCAACGTGCCCGTACTCTTCCAACGATTCGGCGAATATGAAGCCGATGCCCAACGATTACTTGAGGCTGGGCTTGCGCTACCGGCATACGAACAGATTCTAAAAGCAGCACACACATTTAACCTCCTTGACGCACGCGGCGCGATCTCCGTCACCGAGCGGGCCCAGTACATCGGCCGCATCCGCAATCTATCCCGTGCAGTCGCCCAAGCCTATGTGCAATCCCGCGAGGCATTGGGCTACCCCATGCTTAACGGCGGACCAACCGATAGACCGCTATGACGGATTCTTTTCTCCTTGAACTGTTAACGGAAGAATTGCCCCCGAAAGCACTCAAGCGACTCGGGGAATCCTTCGCCTGCGGTATTACACAGCGGCTCACAAAGGATGGCCTCTGTGATCAAAACGCAGTGGTCAGTCCGTATGCAACCCCCCGCAGACTCGCGATCCATATCGACCGAGTGCTGGCTCAGGCTCCGAGTCAGGAGCGGCAAGAGAAGTTGTTGCCGGTCTCCATCGCGATCGATTCAGCGGGGCAGGCGACCGCGCCGCTCATTAAAAAACTCGCCTCGTTCGGGGTGACACTGGGTCAGGGTATTGACTTGGACCAGCTCGATCGCGTGAGTGATGGGAAACAAGATTATCTCGTCTACCGATTCACAGCGCCCGGCGCAACGCTTGCCGCCTCTGCCCAGGCTGCACTCGAGGAAACAATCCAATCCTTGCCCATCCCGAAGTTAATGACCTATCAACGGAAAAATGGCGACACCGTGAAATTTGTCCGGCCCGCCCATCGGCTAATTGCTCTGCATGGCGATCAGATTCTACCCCTCCAACTACTTGATCTTAAGGCCTCTAACCTCACATCCGGCCACCGATTCCATACCCATGAGGCCATCAAAATACCCCACGCTGATCTCTACGAGCAAATACTGTCAGCACAGGGCAAAGTCATCGCTGGATTTGCAACACGCAAGGCGCTGATCGCGCGAGCAATTCAAGATCAGGCAAGCCCTGACCAGGCCGTTATGCCAGAGGGCCTGCTCGACGAGGTCACAAGCCTAGTGGAGTGGCCCGTTGTGCTTGAGGGTCAGTTTGATGCAGCGTTTCTGAGCGTGCCTCAAGAATGTCTGATTCTCACAATGCAACAGAATCAGAAGTATTTCGCATTGACGAACCCCCAGGGTAGGCTCAGTAACCGCTTTCTGTTGGTGAGCAATATCGCCTCTCGCCAGCCAGATGTCGTGATTTCCGGCAATGAACGGGTCCTGCGGGCACGACTCGCCGATGCGAAATTCTTTTTTGATCAAGACCGCAAAAAGCCACTGGCTAGTCGTATTGAGGGCTTATCTGCTGTGGTGTATCACAACAAAATCGGCAATCAACGCCAACGGATTGAGCGACTCGCTGTACTCGCAAGACGGTGGGCACCCGCGGTAGGCGCAAACGCCGACGACGCGGAGCGGGCCGCACGCCTGTCCAAGGCCGACTTACTCACGGATATGGTGGGCGAGTTCCCCGAACTACAAGGCGTCATCGGAACCTACTATGCCCGCCATGACCAAGAGCCCGAGGCAGTCGCACTTGCGATTGAAGGCCACTATCACCCGCGGTTTTCGGGCGACAGCCTACCCACCAACACCGTTGGACTCGCGCTTTCCTTGGCAGACAAACTTGAGACCCTTGTCGGTATCTGGGGTATTGGTCTTGCGCCAACCGGCGATAAAGATCCATTTGCCCTACGTCGTCATGCCCTCGGCGTCGTTCGAATTCTGATGGAAAAAAATCTAACGCTTGGCCTTAACACATTGTTGCAAGAAACTGCGACGAGCTTTAAAGACATTGATAACGTACAGCCCGATCTTGAGGCGATTCACTCGTTTATGCTGGATCGTCTGCGAGCCCTGCTTAAAGAAAAGGGCTATGGCGTTGAGTTAATTGAGGCGGTGCTCGGCCAATGCCCCAACGCGCTCCATCAAATCCTGAGTCGACTCGATGCGCTCCACAGCTTTATGCAAAAAGCCGAGAGCGAATCCCTCTGCGCTGCCAATAAGCGTATTGGAAACATACTCAAGAAGTCCGAATCTCGCAGCGATGATGTTAATCAACGCCTGTTGTGCGAGCCTGCGGAAAAATCCCTGGCCGATACCCTCGCCACTATTGCACCGGCAGCCTTGGCAGCGGTCGCGCAGGGTCAGTATGGCCAGGCACTCGCAGGGCTTTCGGCGCTAAAAGCTCCTGTCGACGAATTTTTTGAACACGTTATGGTCAATGCAGATGATCCTGCGCTTCGCGCAAACCGGCTCGCGCTACTAACGCAGCTTCATCAAGCCATGAATCAAGTAGGCGACCTCTCGCGCCTCGCAAAGTGAACCGTCAATGACCAGCACACAGTCGCCCCTGATTATTCTCGACCGAGATGGTGTTATTAATCACGATAGCGATCGGTATATCAAATCCCCCGACGAATGGCTGCCTATTGAGGGCAGCCTCGAGGCAATTGCCCGGCTCACCCATGCCGGCTGGTCAGTGGCTGTCGCAACCAACCAATCGGGTATTGAACGGGGGTTGTTTGATATTAATGTCTTGCATGCGATTCACAACAAAATGATGAATGCCGTTGCAGAAAAAGGTGGTCGGATTGATGGAGTCTTTTTCTGCCCCCACACCGCAAATACCGCCTGCTCCTGCCGCAAACCCTCGCCAGGTCTCCTAAAAGATATTAGCCGCCGATTCGGCAGGCCGCTCAACAGAACGCCCATGGTGGGCGACTCCCTGCGTGACCTCCAGGCGGGAGCAACTCTTGAATGCGATCTATGGCTTGTTAAAACGGGCAAGGGCCTAAAAACAATGGCCGCTGCAAAGGATCCAGCCACTGCGCTGCCTGCCGGGACACGGGTTGTCGATCACCTCAGCGCTGTTGTTGATCACCTACTACAGGAACAACAATAGTTTTCTACCGCACCCCACGCTAAGGGCCTTATGCGCCGACTTCGATCTGCCGCCTTTCTGCTCTTCCAAATTATTTCTCTTGTGATCTGGGCGACCCTGTTTCTCATCGTGGGCCCCTTCCTGCCAGCGCAACCACGCTATAGATTTGCGATGCGCTGGTGTGCTATGAATATATGGGCAGCGCGGGTATTACTTGGAATTCGCTATCGCGTGATTGGCCTGGAGAACCTGCCTGATGGCCCAGCAATTCTCTTGTCAAAACATGAATCGGCCTGGGAAACCATGTTCTACCCTAGTTTCTTTAAGCGTCGCTTGTGTTTCGTATTCAAACGTGAACTGCTCTGGATTCCTTTTTTCGGCTGGGGGATTGCGCTCTTAAATATGATTGCAATCAATCGCGGAAAGGGCAGTGTCGCATTCTCGGAAATCGTGAAGAAGGCCAAGCCAGTCTTGCACAACGAAGGCCGATGGATGGTATTTTTTCCTGAAGGCACACGGGTTACACCGGGGCATGCAATTCGTTTTAAGACTGGCGGAACTCGGGTTGCAGTCGAGACCAATACACCCGTCGTTCCAATTGCGATGAACTCTGGCGATGTCTGGCCAAGAAAATCATTTATCAAGAAACCGGGTTTAATTACCGTCTCAATTGGTCCTCCCCTCTTGCCTGAACGTCAAGATGCGACTACTCTCATGGCTCAGGCAGAAAATTGGATCAACAACGAAATGCGTCACATCAGTCCTCATCGACCAGAGAAAGGCCATTGATGACATTACTAGAGCAGTTCTTACTGCCCTTTGGCTTCTCAGAATCCACAACTTCAACTTCCGAGAAACCCAATCCGTCTTCAGGTTCGGATAAAGAAAAAAACTCCACTAAAAAACATCGCACCGTTGCATTGCAGGGGCAGACGGTTCCATGGCTTCTGAAGCGAACCCGTCGTAAGACGGTCGGCATGTCGATCGGCCAAGGCATGATCCAGGTCAATGCCCCAAAATGGGTTCCCGTCAGTGATATCGAATACATCTTGAAGGAAAAATCAAACTGGCTTCTCGCCCGATTGGCTGAGTGGTATCAGAGTGACCAGCATCGGCTGTTACCCGAGCAGCAGTGGGCTCACGGCGCAACGCTTCAGTACCTGGGCAAGCCGATGACACTCGCACTGGCACCACAACTCAAGCAGGTTCAGTTCGACGACTTTCGAAGAGAGCTTCAACTGGCCCTGTCCGCAGATGCAAGGCTCGAGCAGATTCGGGATAGCGTGCATGCCTGGCTCCAGTCACAGGCCAAGCGCTTTTTCGCGGCCCGGCTCAAGGTGATCAGTGACCAATCAGGTCGCCAGTTCTCTAAGTTCAGTCTCAGTAACGCCCGAGGGCGCTGGGGCAGCTGCTCAGAAGACGGTCATATTCGATTGAACTGGCGGCTCATTCACTTT
>JACCDH010187893.1_pt1 | contig 71831 bp, 72 predicted proteins | sample 7442481 | NCBI WGS metagenome assembly JACCDH01 (sample SAMN15323433, study PRJNA562643) | freshwater metagenome | isolation source: river surface water | place: USA:Blue River Watershed | collected 2017-08-15 | reverse complement strand
CATTACAAAATGGCCAATCTGCCCCAAACCTTCCAAATTTTGGACACGCAGGACCAGTTGTCGGCCATCAAGCGCTTGTGCAAACAACATGGTGTGGACGACGAACGCTTTCCGCCCAAGCAATTGCAATGGTTCATTGCGGGTTGCAAAGAAGATGGCCTGCGGCCCAAAGATGTGGATGTGCGCGACGACGAAACCCGCCGCAAAGTGGAGGTGTACCAACTCTACGAAGACCAATGCCAGCGGGAAGGCGTGGTGGACTTTGGCGAGTTGATGCTGCGATCGTTTGAATTGCTGCGCGACAACGATGCCATTCGTTTGCATTACCGCGCGCGTTTTAAACACGTGCTGATTGACGAATTTCAAGACACCAATAAATTGCAATATGCCTGGATCAAAATGATTGCAGGCTTGCCCGCCGAGCATGGCAGTGCCGTGCTGGCCGTGGGCGATGACGACCAAAGTATTTATGCTTTCCGCGGTGCACGTGTGGGCAACATGGCCGACTTTGTGCGCGAGTTTGGTGTGCAGCATCAAATTAAGTTGGAACAAAACTACCGCAGCTACAGCAATATTTTGGATTCGGCCAATGCGCTCATTGGCAACAACAAAAATCGCTTGGGCAAAAACCTGCGTACCGACCAGGGTGCCGGCGAGCCTGTGCGTGTGTACGAGTCCACCAGCGACTTTGCCGAGGCGCAGTGGTTGGTCGATGAGATCAGGCAACTGGTCAAAGGCGATGGCTTCACCCGCAAAGAAGTGGCTGTGTTGTACCGCAGCAATGCACAAAGTCGTGTGATGGAAACTGCATTGTTCAATGCGGGTGTGCCTTACAAAGTCTATGGCGGACTGCGCTTCTTTGAGCGCGCTGAAATCAAACACGCCTTGGCCTACTTGCGCATTTTGGAAAACCCCAACGACGACACCAGTTTCTTGCGCATTGTGAATTTTCCGCCGCGCGGCATTGGTGCACGCAGTGTGGAGCAATTGCAAGATGCGGCCAAAGGTTTGGGGTGCTCCTTGCACGACGCTGTCAGTACAACAGCAGGAAAAGCAGGTGCCAAGCTGGCGGGTTTTGTGGCCATGATCGATGTGATGCGAGAGCAAACGCCAGGCATGACTTTGCGCGAGATCATCGAATTGGTGCTCGAAAAAACAGGCTTGATCGAGCACTACAAAACAGAAAAAGAAGGCGCTGATCGCGTCGAAAACTTGGAAGAATTGGTCAACGCTGCCGAAAGCTTTGTGACCCAAGAAGGCTTTGGTCGCGATGCTGAAGCCACCGCGCAAGAAATGGCCCCTATTGCCGAAGACGGCGAAGTGATGTCGCCCTTGGCGGCCTTCCTAACGCATGCCGCGCTGGAGGCCGGTGACAACCAAGCGCAAGCGGGCGAAGATGCCATTCAGTTGATGACGGTGCATGCCAGCAAAGGTTTGGAATTTGATGCCGTGTTCATCAGCGGCTTGGAAGAGGGCTTGTTCCCTCACGAAAATTCCATGAACGATTACGACGGCTTGGAGGAAGAACGCCGCCTGATGTACGTGGCCATTACGCGTGCGCGCAAACGTTTGTACCTCAGCCATTCGCAAACGCGCATGCTTCACGGTCAAACACGCTACAACCTCAAAAGTCGCTTCTTGGACGAACTGCCAGAAGCGTGCTTGAAGTGGATCACCCCCAAAAACCCTGGCTTTGCCACAGGCTTGGGCGGCGGCTGGACCTCGCCAGCGCAAGCCTTTCAGGCCAAGCCCGCTTGGGGGCGAAGCAGTTTGGGTTCAGCCGAGACCTACAAGAGTCCGCCCGTGCCTGTGCAAAAATCGGAGCCTTCGCATGGCATCAAAGCCGGTATGAAAGTGTTTCACACCAAGTTTGGTGAAGGCAAGGTTTTGGCTGTGGAGGGGGCTGGCGCTGATGCACGGGCCCAAGTCAATTTCCCACGGCATGGCGTGAAGTGGTTGGCCTTGTCAGTGGCCAAGTTGACGCCGGTTGAGTGAGTTGAAATTTGAAAAAATATTCAGAAAGAAAGTTTGAGGAAGAAGCCTTATGAAAATTGAAAAAGACACCGTCGTCACCTTGAAATACAAAGTGTCCGATGCACAGGGTAAATTGTTGGAAGCTGCTGAAGAGCCCATGGCGTATTTGCATGGGGGCTACGAAAACACCTTGCCTAAAATTGAAGAAGCTTTGGATGGCCAAGACAAAGGCTACGAAACCACCCTGGTCTTGTCTGCGGCCGATTCATTTGGCGAACGCGACGAGAGCTTGGTCCAAACCATGCCCAAGAAAGACTTTCCACCTGGCGTGAAAGTAGGCGGGCAGTTGCGGGGTCGCACACCCGATGGCCGTGAAGCCATTTTCAATGTGGTCAAAATCAAGGGCGATACCGTGATGCTAGATGGCAATCATCCATGGGCAGGACAAACTTTGCGTTTCCAATTGAATGTGATTGACGTGCGTGCGGCCATTCAAGAAGAGATTGAGCATCGCCATGTGCATGGTGCACATGGTCACCACCATTGAGCGTGTCTCTTTAACAAAAAGCCTGCAGATGCAGGCTTTTTTTACGCTTGTGTTTCGCTGCCGGGTGAGGGCAAGTCAAAGCAATCTTTGACGCTGAAATAAACCGAGGTGAAAAACATGGCCGCCATGAGCAAGGCGCCAGGCATGAGGACGGCGCCGGTGAGGTCATTGCCCCCCAAAGCGCTGCTGACCATCAAAATGACGGTTGCGCCCACCACAAACACGCCTGTCCAAGCCAGCAAGTAAACCGCAAACGCCCCCAGATTGCGCCAGCAGGCGACCGCACTGAAGAACATGCTTTTGAGCGGTGGCACCCCGTGCCAATGCACCAAAGCAGGTGCATGCCAGAACATCATGGACAAGGGAATGTAAAGCCCGGTGGCCAGCCACATGGCAAATTGGAAATCAGAGTCGTTGACCACCTCCGGGGTGATGGGTGCATTGGCCAAATAAACTTTGGCAAATCCACCGCCATCGACCATGGCCGAAATCAGCATGACGGCCAAGAAACTACCCGCATACAACAAGCCCAAGGTGAGCATGGCTTTGAGACGCTGTTGACCGGCTCGAAAAGCGACCATCAACACCGTTGGCATGGGAAATTTGCCTGCCGCAGCTTGCTCTGTGGCCACCATCAGGCCCAAAGACGCGGCGGGCAGAACGAGCAACGCAACGGCAGCGCCAATGAGGGGAATCATGGACAGCACGGACACCCAAGCCATGAACAAAAAGAACAAGCCCGTGAAGGCCAAAGGCTGTCGCCAAAAAGTACGGATACCCTGTTGAACCCAAACCAAGCCTTGTTTGGCAGGAACGATGTGAAGCTTCATGTTGAGAGCTTAAGCGGGGAAGCCAGGCGAGACCGCAATACCCGTTCAAAATGGGTGGGATCATGCGGCTTGAGCATGGCAGCATCGCGGGGGAGGTAAAAGTCCCAGAGTCTGGAAATCCAAAAGCGCAATGCACCCGCACGCAACATCGCTGGCAGCAATTGACGCTCGGCCGCGCGCAAGGGCCGCACCGCTTGGTAAGCCTCGAGCATGGCTTGGGCGCGTTCGGCGTGGTGCTCGCCTGTGGGCAAGTCGATGCACCAATCGTTCAAGCACACGGACAAGTCAAACAACCAGGTGTCGACGCCCGCAAAGTAGAAATCAAAAAATCCAGTGAGTTTGTTGCCGTCAAACATGACGTTGTCACGGAACAGGTCGGCGTGCACGGGGCCTTTGGGCAACGCTTGGTATGCGGCACCCTGTGCAATGTGGTTTTGATAGGCCAACTCGCCTTGCAGCAAACCAGACTGGGCTTCGTCCAAATAGGGCAAGACCACAGGCACGGTGTCGTTCCACCATGGCAGCCCGCGCAGGTTGGGTTGGCTGCGGTTGTAGTCTTCACCAGCCAAATGCATGCGGGCCAACATGTCGCCTACAGCTGCACAATGGACGGCTTCTGGCGTTAGTTGGCTTTTGCCTTCCAGTCGATTGACCACGGCGGCCGGCTTGTCACAGATGGTGTGCAAAATATCGCCATCGCGGTTGGCCGCAGGATTGGGCACGGGGATGCCTTTTTCGGCCAAATGCTTCATGAGAAACAAATAGAAGGGCAACTGTTCGTGGTTGAGGCGTTCAAACAGCGTCAGAACGTAATCACCCAGGTCGGTAGAGGCAAAGTAATTGGTGTTTTCAATGCCACCCTCAATGCCTCTTAACTCGGTCAATGTGCCCAAGCCAAGTTGGGACATGAGCTCGGCGGCTTGTTCTTCAGTAACGGGCGTAAAAACAGCCATGGCTTATGAGTGGGTCAAAAGTGTGTAAAAGGCGCCCGGAGGCAATGCGAAATGCATGGCCAGATTGTAGGGGCTGTTGCCCCCAAATTTGCCCTGCTTCGGCTCGGTAAAACCCGCCTAGGACAGGCACAATTGGGGCATGAGCGACAAGAAAACCCTGCTGTTGGTCGATGGCTCCAGCTATCTGTACCGTGCCTTCCATGCCATGCCCGATTTGAGGGCTGTGCCTGGCGATCCTGCCAGCCCTGCCACGGGTGCGATTCGCGGCATGATCAACATGATGGAACGTTTGCGCAAAGACATTCCCGCCGAATATGCGGTCTGCGTGTTTGATGCAAAGGGTCCTACTTTCCGTGATGAGATTTACCCTGCGTACAAGCAAAATCGCAGCCCAATGCCCGATGATTTGCGCTCGCAAATAGAGCCCATTCACACGTTGGTGCGTTTGATGGGCTGGAAAGTGCTCGATGTACCAGGCGTTGAAGCCGATGATGTGATTGGCACCTTGGCCGCGGTGGGCGCATCGCACGGCATTGAAGTGATCGTGTCCAGTGGCGACAAAGACTTGGCGCAGTTGGTCAACCAACACATCACCATCATTGACACCATGAACGGCAAGCGCCGCGATTTGGCCGGTGTCCAAGAAGAGTTTGGTGTGCCCGCTAGCTTAATGCTTGATTATCAAATTTTGGTGGGTGATACCGTGGACAACGTCCCCGGTGTGCAGAAGGTGGGGCCTAAAACAGCCGCTAAGTTGTTGTTGGAATATGGCTCCTTAGACAACTTGATGGCCAATGCCGAGCAAATCAAAGGTGTCGTGGGTGAGAATCTGCGAGGGGCTGTCGATTGGTTGCCCACGGGGCGACAGCTTTTGAAAATTCGCACTGATTGCGATTTGAACGCTTACGTGCCCGAGCTGCCTTCGCTTGAAACCATTCGCTTGGGTCAGCCCCATGAGTCTGACTTGTTGGACTTCTACGAAAAATACGGCTTCAAGGGCTTGGTCAGAAGCCGTGGTGCAGGTGCAGTGGAAGCCTCTGGTTCAAGCAAGTCTTCTGGCAAGTCAGCCAAGCCTGCATTTGTGCCGATGGACGATATGTTTGCTGAACCCGAACCTGTGGTGACAGTGACGGGCGATAAACAGTACGAAACCATTTTGACCTGGGCGCAGTTCGATGCATGGCTGCCCCAGTTGGAAGCCGCTGAGTGCGTGGCCATCGACACCGAAACCACCTCTCTCGATGCCATGCGCGCTGACTTGGTGGGCATCAGCTGGAGTGTCAAGCCTGGTGAAGCTGCCTACTTGCCCCTGCGCCATGATGGGCCCGATGCACCGGTTCAATTGCCCATGAATGAGGTAATGGCCAAGCTCAGGCCATGGCTGGAAAACCCGCTCAAACTCAAGGTGGGTCAGCACATCAAATACGACCGTCATGTGTTTGCCAACGTGGGCATTGAAGTGCATGGCTATGCGCACGACACCATGCTGCAAAGCTATGTGCTAGAAGTGCACAAGCCCCACAGCCTCACCAGTTTGGCTTTGCGCCACGTGGGTCGCACGGGCATCACTTACGAAGATTTGTGCGGCAAGGGTGCACACCAAATTTCGTTTGCACAAGTCGATGTTGAAAAAGCCGCCGAGTATTCATGTGAAGACGCCGACCAATGTTTGGATGTGCATGGTGTGTTGTGGCCGCGTATTCAAGCCGATGCCAAGTTGCGCGCCATTTACGACATTGAAATTGCCACCAGCGAAGCCTTGTACCGCATTGAACGCAATGGGGTGTTGATTGATGGCCCCACACTGGCCGCGCAAAGCCAAGCCTTGGGACAACGCATTGTGCAATTGGAAACGGAGGCCTATGAAATTGCAGGACAGCCGTTCAATTTGAGCAGTCCCAAGCAATTGGGCGAAATCTTTTTTGACAAGCTGGGTTTGCCCGTTATCAAGAAAACGGCCACAGGTGCCCGCAGTACCGATGAAGAAGTTCTGGAGAAGCTGGCCGAAGACTATCCCTTGCCTGCGCGCATTCTGGAACACCGAAGCTTGTCCAAACTCAAGGGCACCTACACCGACAAATTGGCGCAGATGGCTTTGCCCAGAACGGGCAGGGTGCACACACACTATGCGCAAGCTGTGGCAGTCACAGGACGTTTGTCCAGTAACGATCCCAATTTACAAAACATTCCCATTCGCACCGCTGAAGGGCGAAAAGTACGCGAAGCCTTTGTGGCACCTGTCGGTAGTTTGATTGCCAGTGCCGATTACTCGCAAATTGAATTGCGCATCATGGCGCACCTCAGCGGCGATGAGGCTTTGCTGCGTGCGTTCCATCAAGGTTTGGATGTGCACAAAGCCACAGCTGCCGAGGTGTTTGGTTCTACGCCAGATCAAGTGTCGAGTGAGCAACGACGCTATGCCAAAACCATCAACTTCGGTTTGATCTACGGCATGAGCGCTTTTGGTTTGGCCAAAGCATTGGGCATTGACAACGGCGCTGCCAAAAATTACATCGAACGTTACTTCCAGCGCTTTGCAGGCGTGAAACGTTACATGGACGAAACGCGCGAGCAAGCCAAATCGCAAGGCTATGTCGAAACCGTGTTTGGGCGTCGCTTGTACCTGCCAGAAATCAATTCACCCAATGGCCCCAGACGCGCGGGCGCAGAACGTGCCGCCATCAATGCGCCCATGCAAGGCACAGCGGCCGACTTGATCAAGCTGTCAATGATCGCCGTGCAAGCTGGGATTGACCGTGAGCAACGCAAAACCAAAGTGATCATGCAAGTGCACGATGAGTTGGTGTTTGAGGTGCCAGAAGATGAGGTGGATTGGCTGAAAGTAGCGGTACCCCAATGGATGGCCGACGTGGCTTCGCTCAAAGTGCCTTTGTTGGCAGAAGTGGGCGTGGGCTTGAATTGGGATCAAGCGCATTGATGAAAACGTGCATCCAAAAATTTCACGATAGCCTGGGTGCCGCCGAGCTGCAAGTGCTACAGCAATGCTTGCAGCAAGCCACGCAGCCACTGCCTGAAGACGCCATGCCATGGTATCTGGGGGATGCGAATTCACCAACCGGCTATCTCACCCCCACACATGCCAAGATCATTCTCAGTCTGCGCAAAGATTGGCTGCGTTTGCCGCATGCTTTGGTCTGGGATACACCCGAGCGCAGCCCTGCGTCGCGCAGTGTTGCCTTGGCCGATTTGGCAGCTCAATTGCGTGACTTGGGACATGTCACAGGCTGGCGCAATGAGAAGTTCAGTTACTGGCCAGACTCGGAAATACTGGTGAATGGCTTGTGCCGTGAGCCATCAAGTCAATTGACGGCTGCGTTTGACATGGAGCGTGCCGCCTATCGATTTTTTGGTTTGCGCAGCCACGCCGTCCATGTCAATGGCTTCACTGCCGATGGGTTTTTGTGGTGTGGCCGCCGCGCCCTGACCAAGCCCACCGATCCAGGGATGCTGGACAACATCGCTGCAGGCGGCTTGCCCGTGGGCGAGTCTTTGCAAAGTTGTGGTGTGCGTGAAATGGCAGAGGAGGCTGGCTTGACCGAATCGCTTGCCCTGACAGCCGTGCCCAACGGCCAAGTGACCACCAGTCGCACCGTCAAGCGTGGCTGGCACCACGAAACCTTATGGGTCTACAACTTGTGGATCCCCGCCGATGTTCAGCCTGTGAACCAGGATGGAGAGGTGGCTGAATTCAGTTTGTTGTCCCCGCAGCAGGTGGTGCAGGCCATTGCTTCAAAAAGCATGACCATCGATGCCGCCTGTGTCATTGCGCATGCTGTTTTGCACAGCCGCCAATGTCCATAAGCTGGCTTGACCGGATTTGAATCACTGTGACAGACATCGGCTTTTATCCAATGGCGGTGGTTCTGGTGGGCTACTTCGTTTTGGGCACTGCAGGTTTTGGCTCTGCCTTGATCATTGTGCCGTTGCTGGCTTGGGACTGGCCTCTGGCGTTCGTGGTGCCCTTGGTCTTGCTGATTGACGTGCCAGCTGCCGTTTTACACACGGGTTTGAATTTCAGGCAGGTGATGTGGCGCGAGTTGCCGCCCTTGCTGCCATCGGTCCTGTTGGGAGCGCTGTTGGGTATTGGATTGATTCATTGGACGCAAGCTGAATTCTTGTTGTTGCTCTTGGGCCTGTACGTGATTGACGTTGCTTGGCGCGGTTGGAAGGCATTGCCAACAGTCATCCGGCCGCAGGCGCATGCCATGCACGTATCTGGCTTTGCCATGGGCTTGGTAGAAACCATGTTTGGCACAGCAGGCCCCGTGGTCATGTCTTGGTTGTCGCAGCGGTTACAAGACCCTTTTTTAATTCGCGCCACCATGCCCATGAGTATCATCGGCTTGTCTTCCATTGCACTGTTGATGGTCGGCGCTTCGGGTGGCTTGGTACAACCAGCCCTCTGGACGAGTGTGGCTTGGTTGTTGCCCATGGCCTTGACGGGCGTTTGGCTGGGGCACAAGTTGGCACAGCGCATGGCTGCAGCGGTTCTCAGGCCCTTCATTTATGGCTTCTTAGGCTTGAGTGGCTTGGTGTTGTGTGCCAGGTCTGCGCGCGGCTTGTATTCATATTTTGCGAATTGAGAAAATCAGATGATCCCCATTCACATTGAATCTGCTTGGCAAGGTACGTCAGACTGCCGTGCTTGTGGCATTCGCGATTTGGTTTTGTTTGCCGATTTGAACGAGGACGATTTCGGACTCATTCATGCCCCCATCGATGACATGACCTATCCGGTCGGGGGCTTGATGTACTCCGAGGGAGACAAAGCCTTAGGGGTGTTTACTTTGCGGCAAGGCATGGTCAAGCTGGTTCGGTCGACAGCCGATGGCAGAGAGCGCATCATTCGGGTGTTGCGGGCTGGCGATGTGGTGGGCATCGAAGCCTTGGCCACCGGCCACTACGATTCAGAGGCTGTGGCCTTGAACGAAGTCAAAGTGTGCCGAATTCCATTGGGCGTGATGCACAACCTCAGCACCCAATCACCCAGATTGCACAACCGATTGATGCAAAAATGGCAACAGGCCTTGAAGGGTGCGGACGATTGGCTGGCCGATTTGAATTTTGGTACGGCGCGACAACGAGTCGCCCGCTTCATTCTCAAAATGCGCCATGAAGTGCACCCAGATCAAAGCAGCATGTTTTCACGCGAAGACATGGGTGCCATGATGGACCTCAAGCTAGAGACGGTGAGCCGAGAAGTCAGTGGCTTGGTGCGCGAGCAAGTGATAGAGCCACTCGACAAAGCCGGACGGCTTTATCGCATTCAAGACGAAAAAGCATTAACGTCCGCTTGAGTTGCCTTGAGTTCAGGGCTTTGTGGATGACCCCGATAAAAACAATCGGAGAAAAAACACGCCCATGCCAATCATGAACATGATGCCAATGAAGCTCATCAAGCCGTAGTCTGTGAAAAACAAGTCGTGGAACAATTTCATCTTTTTTCCTTCAGTGAGTTGCAGGTGTTGTCACACCTTGATCAACATCTTGCGCTTCTCGATGACGAATTGCTTTGACATAAGTTAAGAAATTGAACGGCGGAATGAGCGGCAATGCCTGAGCTTAAGGTGACGATTCTGGCCCTGATGTTTTCGCCAAACGATTTGACTTAAGTCTAGACGGCCACATACCCCTTGGGGTATAGTTCGCCCAGGGATTAACCTGATTGGAGACCTTTCAAGATGAAAACACCACACGAATTGGTATTTGCCGCCAAACAAATGACCCAAGAGGTTGCCATTGAACATGCGCCGGCTTTGATTGCTCAAAGTGACGTGCTGATTGATGTCCGTGAGGCCGATGAGTTTCAAGCCGGACATCTTCCGGGCGCCATTCACATGTCACGTGGCATGTTGGAGTTCAAACTTGCCGCCAACCCTCAATATCAATCGCGTGACCTGAAAGTGACTTTGTATTGCAAAACCAGTGGCAGGGCTGCACTGTGCGCGCAGTCCCTCAAGGAAATGGGGTATGTCAATGTTCACTCAATTGCTGGCGGCTTTGATGCCTGGCAAGCAGCAGGTTTCCATGTGGAGAAGCCCGCCGCACCTTCGTTTGAATAATGTGTGATTCACTTAAGTTAGAAAGATTGATCAAATGAGTACTTTTGAACATGCAGAGTTGATTCAAAACATCAACGAATGCCTCACACCCTTTCGCAAATCACAGCCTGATGCCATGCAAGGGTTTGGGCAGTTGGCACGAAGCGCAATGGCCGAAGGTGCCGTCAGCACCAAGCACAAAGAATTGATTGCGCTGGCCATTGGCATCACGCAGCATTGCTCTGGCTGCATCGGCTTTCATGTCAAGGCATTGCTGAAACTGGGTTGTACGCGAGCTGAGTTGGAAGAAATGCTGGCCGTGTGCGTTTACATGGGGGGTGGTCCGGCCCTGATGTACGCTGCAGAGGCTCTCAAAGCTTGGGATGCTTTGGCCTGATCATGAAAATGATTCACGACTTATTCTTTACCGCGGATGGCTGGGTGGTCCTGGCTGTCTCCCTGGTCAGCCTGGCTGTTGCCTGGGGGATGCATGCTTTTGTACAAAAGCAAATCAAAGCAGCGCCCAAAGTTTAAAGTCCTCACAGAGTCATGCGGCACCATGAGGAACCATGCGGCACTTAAGGTGACTTGCAGCCAGTGGATTGGTATTTTTTCAAATAAGCATTGAGAATTTTCCGAATAACTTTCAGAGGAAATTTGCGAATCCACATGGGCAAAAAGCCCTGCGTTTGAAAGGCAAACCCGGCTGACCATTTCGTCAGAGGCCGAAGCCAAGCGCTTGCTTGAAGAAATTCTTTTTGTTGCTCACTGTTCATGTTTTTTCCCAATGAAGCCAAGCAGTGATGACATACCGCTGTGGCCAGGACCTTCGTTGACTTCTTGTGTGTAAGTTTTCAGCTCAATCTGGGTGTAATTTGGAAACGCCTGGATCAGCATCGGTTCGTCGTACAAATTTTCTAAAACGCCGGGCCCCCCGGAGTTGTATTGCATTTGCGCTTTGCTGTAGCCCTGAATGATCAAGGTACCACCGGGTTTCAGTGCCATGTTTAATTTGGCAAAAATTTCCGTGCGTGCAGAAGGATCGGCGAATTGAAAAAAGATGCCCGCAATGGTGTCGTAGTGCTGGGGCTGCCAATCAAAGTTTTGCCAGTCGCTGCATTGGAAGTTCACTTCCAATTGGTGCTTGTGCGCCAATTTTTGGGCCTTGGCAACCGCAACGGGTGAGAAGTCAAAGGCATCCACCTCAAAACCTTGCGATGCCAGCCACACGCTGTTCCGGCCTTCACCATCTGCGATGCACAGGGCTTTGCCTTTTTGTAGCAGCGGTGTATTGTCTGCCAAATACTGGTTGGGCTTTTCACCGAACAAATAGTTGTCGCTCGAGAAGCGTTCATTCCAGCGTGCCAATGGGTTGTTGAATTGCGTCATGCCAAATTGCCCCAGTTGCCAATGTTGTGAACGTTGCGATAGCCATTTTTGAGCAGCAAGAGTTTGGCCATGCCACTGCGCGAACCGCTGGCGCAGCACACCACCACCGGTTTGTCTTTGGGGATCTGATGCAAGCGACTGCTGAGTTCAGACAGTGGAATGTTCAATGTACCTGGCGCACTGGCGTTGGCAAATTCACCGACTGAGCGCACGTCAATCAGGGTTGCACCTTCAGACTTGAGTGCTGGCAGCATGGCCACGACTTGTTTGGCTCGCCACCATTTGTAAGCGAACCACACGGCCAAGGCCATCAAGGGCCAATACTCTTTGAAAAACTGTTGCATTGTTTGCTTTCGTTGAAATACTAATTGTGGATTTGTTGGTGAATTTTCTGAATGGTTTTTCGAGCAAAAAATAGAACAAATGGAATCATCAGGCCCGCAAATACTTCCGGATTGAGGTTCACACCCAAAGCCTTGATGGCTTTGCCAACATACAGCGCCAGGCTGACCACGTAGTAGGTAATGGCCGCTATCGACAAACCTTCCACGGTAGATTGCAATCGCAGTTGGAGTGCTTGTCCGCGGGTTAATTTTTCAAGCAATTGTTGGTTGTGTTGTTCCGCAGCAATTTCGACGCGCGTTCTAAGCAGGGCGCTGGCCCGTGCCACACGCTCTGCCAGGTTGGCCAATCGCTCGGACGTGGCATTGACTGTGGCCATGGCGGGCGCCAGTCGACGCTGCATGAACTCACCGACCGTTTGGATGCCAGACAGTGGACTCTCGCGCATTTCAGAGATGCGTTCTAAAACAATGGCGTTGTAGGCACGTGCCGCAGAAAATCGGTAACTGTGCTCAGCCGTGGCACTTTCAACCTGCACAGCCAAGCTGGCCAAATCGTTCAACAAGACTTCATCGGTGTCAATTTTTTTCTCTAAGCGGTTGGTGATGTTGACCAATTGAACTTCGGTTTGCGTCAGTTTGTTGCCCAAGCTTTTTGCAACCGGTAGGCTGAGCAAGGCCATCATTCTGTAGGTTTCGAGTTCCAAGATGCGCTGGGCGATACGGCCCGCACGACTGGGCGAGGTGTCAGGGGATGCGAGTACCAAAATTCGCTCGAAGCCAGAGGCATCAATGCGCAGGGTCGACAGCAGGTGCGAGTGCGAGTGGCCATGGGTGGTTCTGCCCATCTTGGCCCCAATCAATGTATTTTCGCCAAGCCACTGTCTGGCATGGCTCAGTGCATCTGGATCGTCCATGCCGTGGTTCAACATGACCAATTGAATGGCTGTGATGGTTCTGCCTGGAATGAACTCAATCCAGGGGGTTCCCGTTGCCACGGTTTGGGTCAAATCAGGACATACCTGATCCCAGGCAAGGCTGCGAGGCAAGGTTTGGATCAGCGTATATCGCGTGAACTCGGTGTGCCGCTCCCAAATCAAAGTGAATGGGTCACTTTGAATTTGTAGAAAATTGGCTTTGAGCTGGGCCAGTGCTAAGTCTGATTGGCCGGGCAGTTTTCGCAGATGATCGAGCTCGTCTTGGACGGTGACATTCACGTTGAGTACCGCGACATAAAAAATCACAGCAGGCAGCTCAATACTGGCCGATGGGCGCGTGTGAATTTCGTTGTGCAATGCGGTCCGCAACGAATCCTCAGCAGGCAACTTCAAGTTGAACAAAGGGGTCATGCAAATCCTTGTAATTGCGCGCGGTGCAAAGCCACACGGGTGCCACACACTTCATCAAGTGCTTGGACGGGGTAGATTTGGTCGAGCGCTTAAAAAGCTTCTTTTTCAGCTTCTAAGTATGCCAAGCTGGTGTATTTGCCAATGTTGCTGTCAAAGCCTTGCATGTCTTTGGCACGTTTTTGAACGCGTGGGTCTTTCAGGACCAAGGCTTTTGCTTCGGCCTCAGACTTGCCATCTTTGACGGCTTGCAAGCAGGGCTCCCAGATGCCCGCCATGAATTGACCGTAACTGTCCAGTAAATCCTTGGCAGGTTGACCGTGGCCTGGTAGCCACAGTTGTGCGCCTGCTGCCGCTTTGATCGCTTGGTAGTATTTGAACGTGCCCATGTAAGAGCCATCATCGATGTTGGCAATTCGATTGGTCATGGCAATGTCGCCAATGCTGGTGACTTTGTCTTGCACAACCTCAACGCACAAGTCGGCATCTGTGTGTGCACGTCCGTAGTGGTGCAGTACAAGGTCGACATCGCCAAACTTGAATGTTTGACCGTGTGTGACAACGTGCGTGGGGGCTACACTTTTGGTGCCAGCGCTGGATTGGTTGGTCCACCGTTCCATCAAGAGGCGCCAAGTGTTGCCTTCAATGCCTTTGATGGTCTCAATGGTTTTGGCCAAGGCGTAGATAGGCAGTTGTGTGCCGTATTCCTCGACAAACGCATGGTTGCCCAACCAATGATCGCCATGGAAGTGGCTGTTGAAAACAGCGATCACCGGCAATGGCGTGACTTTTTTGATCATGCGAATGGCCATTTGACCAATTTGCAGAGAGCTGCCGGAATCCAGAATGACCACCCCCGCGGAGGTGACCACAAAGCTCACGTTGGACATCATGCCCCTGTTTTCTGGGGTTGGAAATCCATCGGGTGCGTAGATCATCCAAACATGTTTGGAGACTTGCTGTGGGGGAATGTCTTTGACGGGGGGGCCGACCAAAAAGTCTTGAACGTCTGCTGCAAAAGTTTGCAATTCTGGCCACATGCCAACCGCTCCCATGCCCAGGGCTGCTGCGCCTAAAAATGAGCGGCGTTTGAGTGCAGCAGGGGACCGTGTTGTTGTGAAAGCATGGGCCATTGTGTTGACTCCTGTTAGGCGACGTAGCCAGGGTTGGGCAAGCCACCCGTGATTTTGGGGGCATTCAACTGACGTGGTTTGATACGGCCATTGGGTTGGGTCTTGAGCCATTGCTCCACCACTTCCCACACTTGCTTGTTGCCTTGTGTTCTGGCTTCTTCAGCGACGGGCGCCCAGCCAGCCACTTTGTATTTTTTGCCTGATTCAATCAGCTTGCCATTCAAACGCATTTCTTCGATGCGCTTGCCCATGCCTGCTGTTGGATTGCATTGGTACTGCAAGCCGCCCACACGCACCATGTCGCCACCTTGTTGGTAATAGGGGTCTGGATTGAACAAGTTGTCGCAAACGTCTTCCAGAACCGTTTTGATGGTCTCGCCGGTCATCTCTGTGACCGTGGCGTAAGAGTAAGTGGTGGCCGTCATGTCCAACAACCATTCCCGCGTGATGGCTTGACCTGGCAAAAGGGTGGTGCCCCAACGGAAGCCAGGCGAGAAGGCAATTTCGGCACCCTGCACATCCATCAACGCATCGACCAAGAGTTGGTCGCCCGTGCCATTGAAGTTGCCGCGTCGATACAACAGACCTTCTGAGATGCCCAGTTTTTCGTTCAGCTTGCTTTCGTAAGGCGCACGAATTTTGGTGATGAGTGCATCCATTTCTTTGTCGGCTGGCAACATGTTGGAGAACACAGGCAGCAACTTGTAACGGAAATCGGTGACGCGTTTTTCTTTGACTTCAAAATCCAGCACGCCTAAAAATTTACCGTTGGAGCCGGCGTTGGTGACGATGGTTTTGCCGCCCTTGTTGCTGACCAATGTTGCCACGGGCATGCCGTCATGCGTGTGGCCACCCATGATGGCGTCAATGCCGGACACGCGACTGGCCATTTTGAGGTCAACGTCCATGCCGTTGTGGCTGATGACCACCACCACCTGCGCACCTTTGCCGCGGGCTTCATTGACCATGGCTTGCATGTTCTCGTCTTGAATGCCAAAGGCCCAATCGGCCACCATGTAGCGCGGGTTGGCGATGGGGGTGTAGGGAAACGCTTGGCCAATGATGGCGCAAGGCACGCCATTGATTTCTTTGATGACGTAAGGCTTGAAGACTTGGTCGCCAAAGTCTTGTGTCTTGACGTTTTGCGCCACAAAGTCAACTTTGCCGGCAAAGTCCTTTTCGACAATTTCCTTCACACGCTCCATGCCCAATGTGAATTCCCAGTGGCCGGTCATGACATCCACACCCAGCAATTTGCAGGCGTCAACCATGTCTTGACCGTTGGTCCACAAACAGGTGCCAGAGCCCTGCCACGTATCGCCACCGTCGAGTAGCAACGCACCGGGACGGCTGGCCTTCATGCGTTTGACCAAGGTTGCCAAATGCGCAAAACCGCCCACCTTGCCATACCGAGCTGCGGCTTTCTCGTAATTCAAATAAGTGAGCGCGTGCGCCTCGGACGTGCCGGGCCGGATCTTTGCAAATTTGAGCAAATGTTCGCCCACCAAGTGTGGCAAGTTGCCTTTCATGCTGCCCAAGCCCAAATTGATGTTGGGTTCGCGGAAGTAAATGGGTTTCAGTTGGGCGTGACAGTCGGTCATGTGCAAAAAGGACACATTGCCAAATTTGGGAATGTCATACAGTCCATTGGCAGCAGTGGCTGCATCTGCATTGGCGTAGGTGCCCATGCCCAAACCAGCCATGGTGCCTGCACCCATGACTTGCATAAATTCACGTTTCGAGAGGTTCATACTTTTGTCTTCGCTAATATATGGTGAGCAAAAAAACCCGGACGAACCGGGTTGCGCTTGCTGCGTTATTTGTTAACGGGGGATTGAGGATCCAATAGCAAGCCGACCACATGTCGAACTTGGGCTTCAGTCAAGATGCCGCTGTGACCTGCACGCGGCATGTTGGAGCAAGCGTTGTAGGCTTTGGCATTCCAAATCTTGCCCCAGGTGTATTCCACAATGGGTTTGGCTGCTGCGCTGTTGGGATCTGTAATGCCACGAATTTTGCCGTAGTTGTAAAGGCTAGGACCAATGGTGCCGTAAGAGATTTCTTTTTGATCGATTTGGTGGCAGTTGTAGCAATTGCCGCCATTGACGGTAGAGGCTGTGTCTGTGAACGTGAGGCCGCGTCCGTTCTGCGCAATTTTTTCGCCCTCTTTCCAGTCACCCAAAAACTTGCCATCGGCAGGCCACTTGATGGCTTTCAAGTTGATCTCTTCAATGTGTTTGGCGGTTTTCTCGTCAAGCGGTTTGCCAGATGCGTCGGCTTCACTGCAAGCTTGATTGGTCTCGTCAGTGTTCAAGATGCTGGCCTTCACGATGCCTTGATCGCGGAAAGAGGCCTTCACAATTTGTTGCGTGAGGGCATTCAGGTCGGCCACGGAAGGTGCAGAAGCACACCCCACAGCCAGCAAAGCAACAGAGGCTAGCGCCAAGCCAGTGCGAACTTTTGAATTGATTTTGGACATAGCTTTGACTCCGATTTATCGTTTGATGGCGGGTGCGATGGAGGCAGAGCCTTGCGAGTTCACGCCCAGATACACGCCCAATGCGATGGTGGCATCACTGGCAAAGCCAGGGTAGGGAAAGCGTTGCTGGCGATAGCAGTCGTTGAGGCGTTGTTGCATGCCCCACATTTGTCCGTTGGAGACGCGGTAGGCGGGCCAAGCCGCAAAACCCACGCCATCGCCTGGGTTCTTGGTGAGATTGGGCAAGTCTTGCAAGCGAATGCGTTTGCCATCTTCTGCATGGCAAGAGGCGCAAGCAAAGTCGTGCGGGCCACCCCGTTGGAAGAACAAACGTTTGCCCACTTCGTAGAAAGTTTTTTCTGCCTGATGGGCTTGAGATAATTTGAACTTCATGCCCTTGGACTCGGCGGCCAGCCAAGTGGCCAAAGCAGTCATGTTGACTTGCTCACCTTTGCCAAAAGCTGTTTTGGCAATCTCGGCGGCATTGAAGCCTTGCAAGGTTTCCATGCAAGTGAGTAAACGAGACTCCATGTCTTGAACACGTCCTGTGTCGGCAAAATACTTAGGCAGTTCTACAAAGACGCCTTTGTAAACGCCGGGCCCTTTGCCTAAATCGCATTGCTCAAGCGATGCATTTTTGGGACCACGTTTTTGTTTCCAAAGACTTTCACCCTTGGCCTCGAACAAATCGGCAGGATTGCCGTCTTGCAACATGGCGCGGTATTCATCAATGCCTTGGCTGGCTGTTTTTTGAGCCAAGCTACTAAGGCTGATGCTCATCAAACCTGCAGCCAACAAGATGGAAATCGAATGTTTCATGGTCACCTCAATGTGTCTACTTCTTAAACTGAAAAAGGGTGAAGATTGCGCTTCACCCTTGTTGTGCCAATGTGTGGTTTAGGACACCGTGGCTTCGTCAGTGCGTGTATCGCCTTTGCTGTCTTTCCATGTCACTGCAATTTTGTCGCCGGCTTTAGCGCCCTTGACTGCAAATTGCAAAAATGGATTTTTGGAGACAGCGGGGCCCCATTCAGCGGACAACACAGGCTTGCCGTTGTGTGTGGCTGTGACTTCTTGGATGTACCACGCTGGTACGGTTTTGCCAGCCGCGTCTTTGCGCTGACCCGATTCCATTTCGTGGCTCATCAGAACACGAACAGTTGCTTTGTCACCAGAGGCTTGGGCGCGAATGCGCATTGGATCTGCCATTTTTTTCTCCTGAATTTGTGTAAATGAAACAATAGGGCAGGGGGATTAACCGCCGCAACCGCCCAAAGTGACTTTGACTTCTTTTTTGGCAAACAAGGCCTTGCCGTCTGCCATGATGGCCACCGCATAAACATCAGACGATTGGCCCATTTTGGCGCGAGTAGAGAAGTTGGCTTCTACGGCATCGCTGACATGGAACATGGCGACCAGTGCGGCTGGGTTCTTTTCTACCAAAACCAAAATTTGTTTGACGCCAGGCAATGTCGTGCTGGCACCCAAAGGCACCACGGCACCGTTTTCGGCGATGTCTGGACCTGTGATGGTGACGTCTTTGCTTTCCGCAATGGCACCGCCGCCGTAGGCCTTGACCGCGTCTTGAACAGACTTGGCATCAAAACCAACTTTGTTAAAAGCAGCATGTGCGAACTGGGGGAAACCAGCCGTTGCCAGCAGGCCTGCAACCACCATGCTCTGTTTGATTGTCTCGCGACGAGTTTGCATCTGAATTCTCCTTGTGAATAAGTTGATGCTAATGAAATCTGAGTCAAAGTCAATTCAGTTGAGATTTGACTTTTCTTTTATTTGGTGGCGCCAGCAGCGATCCAGTTGGCAATGATTTTTGCATCCGCCTCGCCAATGGTTTGCGCTGGCATGGGAATTGGTCCCCAAACACCCGCGCCGCCTGATTTGATTTTGCCTGCCAAATAGTCCACTTTGCCAGGGTATTTTTTGGCAATTTCATTGAAACCAGGGCCCACAATTTTCTTGTCGATGCCGTGGCAGGCTGTGCATGTATTTTTGCTGAGCAGTGCCATGACAGCCTTGGTGTCAGCTTTGCCGTCGGTGGCTTTGGCGGGTGCTGCAGCACTGGTGCTGGGGGTGGCTGGTGTTGCACTTGTTTTGCCACTGCTGCCTTCAGGCTTGGTGGTGTCGGCCCCTTTTTGCTGTCCGACCATGCGGTTTTGTTCGCTCAAGTTGCCGTGCGCGTTGCGTGCAAAGTCGGGCAGGAATGACGCCACTTTGGGCTCTGCCACGCAGTCTTTCATGCAAATGACGTTGCGGGTGTCGGGCTTGTAGGTGCCGCCAAACTCTTTACCTGGCCACATGGCATGCGCCGTGGTCATGCCGTTGCGGTTCGGCATGCGTTTTTGCACGTCTGCGATGTTTTTGTCTGACAAGACAAAGTTGTCAGGCACCACGCCAGCCAAGTTCAACAAGAAACCAGTGACTGCGTAAACCTCTTCTGTGGTCAAAGTCTTGGGGTTGGTCCAAGGCATGGCACGGTTGATGTAGTCCCACAAAGTAGACACGGTGGCCACCTTCATGATGGTGGTGCGACCCGGAAAGTCTGTGCGTGTGAGATTGGCAACGCGGCCTGTTTTGATGTCCTCGGCGGTGGTGCCGCCAATCAGGGGGCTGAACACTTCATTGGACTCACCAAAAATGCCGTGGCAATGAGCGCACTTGGCTTCCCACACATCTTGGCCTTTGGCCACAGATCCCGAACCAGCAGGCAAACCTTTAAAGTCAGGGCGAACATCGATGTCCCATGCGGCCACTTCTTTGGCAGTTGCATCGCGTCCAACACCAGGATATTTGGTGCTTTGTGCAAACGCTGTTGCCCCTGTCAAACAGATGGCGATGGCCAACGCAATTTTAGGAAACTTGAACATTTTTCACCTCGCCATTTTCTTGAACCAACCATGACTGAATGGCGTTGTTGTGATAGATAGAGCGTGTGCCGCGCACATCGCGCAATTGCTTGTACATGGGCTGAACGTAGCCTGTTTCATCTTGTGCACGGCTTTGAATGATGGCCGGTTTGCCATCCCACACCCAATCCAAATTGAAGCGTGTCAGTGCTTTGGAGAGCACGGGAGTTTCAAGACGTGCTTGACGCCAGTTGCGGCCGCCATCGGTCGACACGTCGACACGCTTGATCTTGCCTTTGCCCGACCACGCCAATCCGGTGATGTTGTAGAAACCTTTGTCCAACAGCACTTGACCACCTGAAGGCGTCGTGACAACGCTCTTGCACTCTTGAATGTTGGTGTACTGTCGGTGCAAACCGCCCGGTTGCAAATCGATGTAGTGAATGGCTTCGTCTTTGGCTGCGTAGGGCTGATCGCCCACTTCGACGCGGCGCAAATACTTGACCCAGCTCACGCCTTGAACACCCGGAACGACCAAGCGCAAAGGGTAGCCATTTTCGGGGCGCAGCATTTCACCGTTTTGACCGTAGGCCACCAATACTTCGCCCGACGTGATGAGACTCATGGGGATGGTGCGCGTCATGGAGGAGCCGTCACCGCCTTCTGCCAACACAAACTTGCCATTTTTCAGATCTGCACCAGCCAACTCAAGCAAGGTGATCAAAGGGACACCCGTGAACTCACTGCAAGACAGCATGCCGTGTGTGTATTGCACGGTGGGCACTGCAACGTTGCCCCAATCGACGGCCGTGTTGGCGCCGCATTCAATGAAGTGAAAGCGCGAGACCGATGGCAAACGCATGATCTCGTCCATGGTGAAAACTTTGGGATTTTTCACCATGCCGTTGATCATGAAACGGTGTTTGGAGGGGTCGATGTCCCACCAGCCTTGGTGATGACGCTCAAAGTGCAGGCCACTTGGCGTGACGATGCCAAACAAAGATTGCAGAGGTGCAAAGGACACAGACGCTTGCGTGGTTTGAGTTAAACCTGGGCTTTGACGACGTTGTAAATTGGCCTCGTATTTGGAGGGCTTGCCATAACCTTCTGTGGCAACGCCTTGACCCAAGCCTGTTGCGTGCTCGGGAAGTTTGAGGATGTTGGGGTCACCGCCTTCGGTGGGGAGGGGGTTGCCTTGGGCCCAAGCGGTGGGCGCTGAAACGGCAGCAACACCCGCTGCTGTGGCCGTGGATGCGGCTGCAAACGCGCGTCGAATGAAGTCGCGGCGACCTTGCTTTCCTTCGGCAAAAACCGTTTTGACATCGGTGGGTGTCAGAAAGTTTTCAGGGGCTTTGATGACCCGTCCTGACGAATTAAATTGCTCTTTCACCATATCTCCTTGTTGCGCGTGTGCAAGCGCGCGTTAGCCGCCAATTATATAAGTCAATGCTTATTTATAAGCCGAGATTGTCGGCTGTGCGGCTGAACTCAAAATTACAAAATCAAGCCTGCGATTGTGAAAGACCCGATGCCATCAGAATTGATTTAAATCAATCCCGATGACATTTCGGTCTCTTTGATCAATAGCGATAGCTGGCCAGTACCTGCCAGTTGTTTTGGCTGTGTGAAATGCTGGCTCCTGGCGTGGCGACTGTGACTTTGCCGGCATGCGACATGGCCATGTCCAATTGCAACTGCTTGTTGATTTGGTAGCCGGCACCCAATGTGATGTGCTCTTCAACAATGGCTGGGAACAAAGGATTGGTCAATTCTTTGGGAATGGGATTGCTGGCCTTGTTGATGCCGCCGCGCAGTGTGAGCAGGTCGTTCACACGGTAAGCTGCGCCCAATGACACCACCGTTTGGTCGGCCCAGTTTTGTGGCATGGCAAAACTGACGCTACCGCCCATGCCAGCACTGGTGTAGCTCATGGAAAATTGCTTCATTACTTTAGACCACTCGACGCGTTTGACATCGGCTGCCAAGGTGAGGGCGGGGCTGGATTTGAAGGCCATGCCTAAAGCCAGTGTGGCGGGCATTTGGAAGTCCAACACCTTGAGCTGGCCGACATCGGCAAAACCACCAGGGGCACTCATGCTGGCACCCGTGGCGGTGGTTTTCATGTCGCCTTGCGCTGTTTTGAGGTGGTAGCTTGCACCCAAGGTCATGTCGGGCGTCGCTTGGTAAGTCATGCCCAGCTTGCCAGTCCAACCTGTTGCTTTTGCAGCGCCGCTGTAGTCGCTGCTGTTGGAGAAATCGATGCGAGCCCAAGGTGCTTGTGCCAATTGGGGCAAAGCCATGCCAAGGTTGCCAGAAGGCATGCCATTGACCATGCCGCCCAATTGGGCGCCAGTCGCGGCCATTTTCATGTCCAAGTTTGACCAAGCAAAGTCCAATGTGGCGCCCACATTCAATTTGTCGTTTACTTTTATTGCAACGGGGAACAACACACGGCCTACGCTGAGTTCAGAGCGGACATCGGCGCCGGAGCCCATGGCCAGCGCGGAGTTGGCTGCGTAATCTGTGCCCATGCCGCCTTGACCAAACATGCCCACGCCGTAAGTCAAGGTGCCCGCTTTGCGGACCCAACCAAAGGCGGGCATGACATACGAGGTGCCGCTTGAGTTTGCGCTGGGAAAGCCAGGGACCGACGTGCTGACCTTGGGGCCCAAGACGCCCAAGGCCAAGTCAAAACGCGTGCCGTCAGGTCCCATTTGCAAAGTGGCCGGGTTGTTCATCATGGCGGCTGTGCCATTTTCGATGGCGGTTGCTGCGCCGCCCATGGCCAAGGCCACTGGGCCGTAGCCTTCCAAGATCATGCCGTTGGTGGCCCAGGCAGATGTGCCCGATGTCAAAATGGCTGCCGCAATGGCAATGGCTTGTTTGTTGAATTGAATGTGCATGGTGTCTCCTCTTGAGTTTTAAATTTCGCCTTTAGAGGCACGTTCCATCATTTCCCAAATGGTGTCTCTGACCGCATTGGCCTCTTCTTTCAATGGCGAAGGCAACTTGCGGCCCATCTTGACCATCATGTCCATGTTGAGTGTGTACAGCCACAGGCCGTCTTCCTTTTCAACCACCGTGACACGACAGGGCAGGTAAGCGGCCATGTGTGGGCTGAAGTCGACCATGCGACGTGCTGTGGTGGGGGTGCAGAAGGAATAAACCGTCAACAGTTTTTGTTTCTGGCCTGTGCGTGCTTCGAGTTCTTTGGACAATGGCAAAGTGCCCACATCCTTCATGTTGCGCTCCGTGGCAACTTGTTTCAGGACTTGCTCAATGTCGTTGGCCGTGACGCCCTTGGCCACTTTGCGCTCCCAAGTGGTGGCCACAGCAATGTCGCCCTCTGCCTCAACCCAACGATCCCACATGCGACTGGCTTCAGCGCCGGCACCGCTTTCAAGTTTCGTCATGGTGCTGATGGTGCCGCAACCGGTCAGCATCAGTGTTGCTGTGACGGCGGCAGCCAAGGTCGCTTGTTTCAATCCAAATCGCATGGGGTTTCTCCTGTTTGATCTCGTCTTACTGTCAAGACTTGCGTGCATTCGCAGGTCTCCAGTGAATCTTGAATCATGCCGGAAGAAAACCCGTGGGGGTATCAGAAGATACCCTAGAGGGTAAGGTAAGCTGTGCGTCAGCCTTTACTTGAACTTGTAGTGGTCGCGATTTAAAACGGCGGCAACAGCCGTGACTTCTTCAGGGAAAAATCCCAAATTGAGTTCGGTGTTGCACTGCTCAACCATGCCCCTGAGAAAGCCTGGGGTGTTGATGCGACCCTGCGGCTTGTACATGGCACTGCCATCGCCGCCCACGCGTTTTTGATGGCATGTTGCACAGTTGTTTTGCGCAATGAGTTGGGCACCCAGTTTCAAGTCAGCATCTTTGAACAAGGCCGGCTGGGCAAGCACAGGGCTGCTCAACAGAAGTCCAATTAGAAGACTGCTTGCCCCCCAAAGCGCCGAAAAATGACGTGACATCATTTGGCGCCAGCCAAAATCCAGGAGGCCAAAGTGTTGGCATCGGCATCGCTCAAGGCAGCCTGTGCGGGCATTGGAACAGGGCCCCATTTGCCAGAGCCACCAGCCTTGATGCTTTTGGCCAGGTTGGCTGCGGCATCTTTTTGGCCTGCATATTTTTTGGCCACATCTTGATAGGCGGGACCCACGAGCTTCTTGTCGACGGTATGACACGCCATGCATGCATTTTTCTTGGCCAAATCGAGGTTGGCCCAAGCTGGCATTGCGGCAGCGCATGCGACTGCCAAGGTGATTGTCTTGATGTTCATAAAACCTCTGTCAATTAAATATATAACCAAAGGCTAATTTAACTGAAGTCAAGTTTGTTTTTCAGGCCAAGACAGAGAAGTTGTGATCGGTAGTTTCCCGAGGGCCTTGGGCTGTGACGGCGCTTGCACAATTCAAGCGCGCAAAGCTTTGCGGGCCAGAGCGATGCGCTCTTCCAAGTAAGCGCCATAAAAATCGGGTAAATAACCACCTTCCATGCGCTCAGCCACCTCTTGGCCTTTGGGGCCAAAAAAGATCAGTGTGGGGGCAATGCTGACGCGCCATTGCTTGACCAGCTGGTCATGCGTTTGAGGCTGGCCCTGCAGTCCGATCACTTGGCGATCACTGCGCATGTCGACTTGCACAATGGGAAATCCTTGTTTTTGCATGGGGCTGAGGTAACTTTCTCTGGCCATTTTGCAAAAGGGGCAACCCGCTAAGCTGACCATGACGATCAAGGGATCTTGGCTTCGCATGGCCATCTTCAGTTCGTTGGGCAATGACACCGCAGCAGGGAGTTGTGCGGGTGCGGCTGACGCTGATTGCGGCAGCCATGTGAAGCCACTGGCGACCGTTCCGGCCAGGCCTGTGAGCCATGTTCGGCGGTTGATGACCGTCTGCGGTGTGAGGGACTTGGGAGGCATGGCAAAGTTTAGGAAAAAAAAGGGACAATCAAAGGATTCGCACCGTCAAAACCCAGAGGACGCAAATTGTCCGCCTAGGCTTGGGGGAGATATATCAGTATTGAATGAATTATTGGGGAACTTTGTGAATCTCGCAAGTCTGCTTGAAACTTATGGTGACCATTGGGTCCTTGCCTTTGGGGGCGGCCTCATTGGCCTGCTGTTTGGCTTCAGTGGGCAGCGTTCTAAATTTTGTGCACGCGCAGCGGTCATCGAGAGTTGCGAGGGTGAATGGCGTCAACGATTTGCCGGCTGGATGCTGGCTTTCGCAACAGCCATGCTGATGGTCCAAGCGGCCATAGCGCTGGGCTTTCTCAATCCTGCCAATTCGCGTCATTTGGGTTCACAAGGCAGCATCTCTGGCGCGATCTTGGGTGGCTTTATGTTTGGGGTTGGCATGATCATGTCGCGTGGATGCGCCAGCCGATTGATCATTCTGTCTGCCAACGGCAATTTGCGGGCCTGGATCTCCGGCTTGGTTTTTGCCGTCACAGTCCAGGCAACGCTTTCTGGTGCGTTGGCACCCGTGCGTCAAACCATGGCGTCTTGGTGGCTGGTGGACGGCGGACCACAACGCAACCTCTTGACCCTCACAGGCACAGCTTCATGGATGGGCTTGGCGCTGGGCCTGGTGTTCTTGGGCATTGCCATTTGGCGCTTTAGAGTCACAGCGGGCAGCTCCAAACCGCTTATATGGGGCAATGTTTTTGTGGGTGCGGCCCTTGCCTTAGGTTGGTATTTCACGCAATGGATTGCCAGCGCTTCTTTTGAGCCTGTGCCCGTACAAGGTCTGTCGTTTAGCAGCCCATCTGCAGAATGGCTGAACCGTGTCCTTTATACCGACACTGCACCCAAGTTTGGGTTTGATGCGGGCTTATTGCCAGGCGTCTTTGTCGGCTCATTCTTAGCAGCCATTTTATTTGGTGATTTCAAATTTGAAGGTTTTCAAACCGAGAACAAATTGGGGCATTACCTCAGCGGCGCTATTTTGATGGGCTTTGGTGCTGTGTTGGCGGGCGGCTGCACGGTGGGTGCCGGTATGTCGGGCGGCATTGTGTTTTCAAACACGGCTTGGCTCACCCTTTTGTCGATCATTGCCGGCGCTGCGATGACCTATAAATTCTTGAAGTCCATCGGCGCCCCCACCTGAAATGGGGGCAGGGGTCAGCGCCCTGGTGTTGACGCAGGTCAAGTTGTTGGCGTTGACTGCTGGTAGCATTCATATCAGTCCATGCTGATATGAAGAGGCCTGCCCGTGAGTGTTGAACTGAATGAACTTGTTGAAATATATGGGGAAGGCGCCCTCCTGGCCTTCGGTGGCGCCATCATCGGTGTGTGTTTTGGTTTCTTCGCCCAGCGTTCTAAGTTTTGTTTGCGTGCGGCTGTCATCGATTTTTGGCACGGGCATTTCAAAGACAAACTTTCTATTTGGTTGCTGGCTTTTTCTGCGGCAGTCATTGGCACACAGGCCTTGGTTTTATGGGGCGGATTGGACAGCAGTGGGGCTCGGCAAATCGCTGCACGTGGCAGTTTGTCGGGTGCCATTGTCGGTGGCTTGCTGTTTGGCGTTGGCATGATTCTGACGCGCGGCTGTGCCAGTCGCTTGCTCATTCTTTCTGCCAACGGCAACTTGCGCGCCTTGCTCTCTGGGCTGATTTTTGCTGTGGTGGCGCAGTCGAGTTTGTCAGGCGCATTGATGCCTGCCCGTATTGCCATCAGTGAATGGTCAACGCTGGACGGCGGGCCAGGCCGCGATCTTTTGGCCATGGCTGGCACAGGCCATGTGACAGGATTGTCAATCGGTGTGTTGAGTTTGGCCGTGGCCATTTATTTTGTCAGTCGCAGCGCCAGCAAGCCCGCAATGGTGTGGGTGGGCGGCCTTGGCACCGGTCTGTCTGTGGCTGCGGCATGGGGATTCACGCAATGGGTGGCCAGCAACTCGTTTGAACCCATTCAAATTCAGGGTTTGACCTTCAGTGGGCCTTCCGCTGAGTGGTTAATGCGCGTGTTGCAATCGCCTGCACCCAAAATTGGCTTTGAATTCGGCTTGTTGCCAGGTGTTTTCTTGGGGTCTTTTTTGGGCGCCGTGGCAGGCAAAGAATTCAAGCTGGAAGGTTTCAAGGATGGTTACAGCATGCGCCGCTACATCGTGGGAGCGGTGCTCATGGGCTTTGGCTCGATGCTTGCCGGCGGTTGCGCCATTGGCGCTGGGGTGACGGGCGGCGCCATCTTTGCATTGACCGCGTGGGTCACTTTGCTGGGCATGTGGGTGGGCGCTGGTCTGACCGATCGTTGGCTGGACTCACCAGCCAACGTGCGCTTGCCTTAAACGATCATTTACCGCTGAGATACTCGGCAACCGCCGCCATTTCAAGGGGGGTCATTTTGACCACAATGGAATGCATCACAGCATTGTCATTGGTGCGTTCGCGGGTGTTGAATTGCTTCAACTGCGTTTCTGTGTAGATGGCGTATTGACCGGCCAGGCGGGGCAGAGAGACGGTGCCCTTGGCTTCAGCGCCATGGCAACTTGCGCAAGCGGGCACGCCGCTGAATTTGTTGCCATTGTGAAATACATACTTGCCAACAGCTGCCAAGCCTTCATCCTTGGGGGCTTCTGTGGGCAAACTTTGCTTCTCAAAGAATTTGCCGACGGCCAGCATCTCGTCTGGGGTTAGCTTGGCCACCATGTCGCGCATGGCCGTGCTTTTACGAGCACCTGTTTTGAAGTTTTCCAGTTGCTTGGCAATGTACTCATGGTGCTGACCCGCCAAGCGAGGAAACACCTCGCTGGAAGAATCGCCTGCAGCGCCATGGCAGAGAAAGCAAGAACCAGAAATGATTTTCTTGGCACGGGCTTCGTCAGCCTGGGCCAGTGCCGATGAACAAAAGCTGAGCGTTGTGAGCGCGGCAGCCAGGACTTTGATAAACGAAGCAATCTTCATGTTGGTGTCTTAAGCCAGTGTGTCTGCCCAAATGTTGCGGGCCCAAGCCAAGGCGTAGCGGCCTTCCAATTCGTTGGCAGCGCTGGACACCCCGCCGGAACCCGGCACGGTCAACATGGTCTTCTTGTCGGCGTTGTAAGCGTGCACACTTGCCACATGGACCACATCTTCCGAGCTGACAAAGCTGTAACAAGTGTTGTTGTAGATGGGCAATTTGTTGGGTTCTTTGCCTGTTAACAATGCAACCACCGCCGCAGCGCAGGTTTTGCCATGTTGATTGGCCATGTGACCTGATTTGGGCATGGCGGGTGCAATTTGAATGGAGTCGCCCAACACGTGAATGTTTTTAGCCGCTTTGGATTCAAACGTGAGGAAGTCAACTTCGCACCAGCGTTTGTTGGCAGTGGCCAAGCCTGACTTGACGGCAATGTCGCCAGCGCGCATAGGGGGGATGACGTTCAAGACATTGGCTTTGACGTCGTCGTTGAACTCAAATTTCAAAGTGTTGGTGGTGGCATCAACATCTGTGGCGTTGTGTTTACCACGGTATTCCACGATGCCTTTGTATCGCTCAGCCCAAGCTTTTTTGAACAAGGGGCCTTTGGAGGTGACATCGTCGTTGGCATCCAAAATAAGCACCTTGCTTTTTGGCTTGGCCTTGCTGAAGTACTCGGCCACTTGGCAAGCACGTTCGTAGGGGCCGGGTGGGCAGCGGTAGGGTGCCAAAGGAATGGACAAAGCATAAACGCCGCCGTCGGGCATGGCTTCTAATTGTTTGCGCAGTGCCACAGTTTGTGCACCCGCCTTCCATGCGTGCAATACCTTGTCTTGCGCGCCAGATTTTTGAAGGCCGGGCAAAGCGTCAAACATGAAATCGACGCCTGGTGAAAGAATGAGGCGATCGTAAGGAACTTCAGAGCCGCCTGCCAACTTGACAACGCGCTTGTCTGGGTCAATTTGTGTGACGTAGTCTTTGATCAAGTTGACGCCATGACGCTTAACCAAGTTGTCGTAGGACGTGGTGATGTCGGCCATGGTTTTGCTGCCACCAATGACCAGATTGGAAATAGGGCAGGAAATGAAACTGGCGTTGGGCTCAATCAAGGTAACTTGAATACCGTAGTCTGACCACATGCGGACGTACTTGGCGGCGGTTGCACCACCATAGCCACCGCCCACCACCACCACTTTGGGGCCATTGGCACCACCGATGGATGCACAGCCGGACATGAGTCCCACGGCACCCAGGGCAGAAGTTGCTGAAGCGGTTTGAATAAATTGACGACGTTTCATGACAACTCCTTATTTTTTCTGTGCAGCGAAATAACCAGCAATGGCAACAATTTGATCGTCGCTATAGCCTTTGGCCAATTGGTGCATGATGGTGGCGGGCTTGCGGCCAGCTTTGAAGTCCAGCATTTTCTTGACCATGTCGTCTTTGTTGGCGCCAGCCAAGGCCTCGTTGCCTGCTTCGGCGCGGCCGTTGGTGCCATGGCAGTTTGAGCAACTGGCAGCCCAGCTGCGAACTTGCATCGGGTCTGGTGCTGTTTGTGCCATTGCACCTGTACTGGCAAACACCAAGCTTGCGAGGATTAAATTCAGTTTTTTCATAAGATGTCTCAAAGGTGAATTTGGAGAAAAAGGGGGGCGATCACAAAGCGATCAAGGTCTGATGTAAACGAAGCCCGAGTTGGCTTGGAGTAGCGCCACCTCTGCCACGCCAGAGGGCACCACCGAGGCTTCCATGACCACACGGTCTTTGGGAATCTTGCGGGTGGTCAGGGTGTTGTTGCAAACTTTGAATTGAACACCCTTGGATGCCAAGTCGCCAATGCTGCCAGCAAAACTTTCACCAATGGCGTTGGTAGCGCCATCGAGCAGAAAGTCAATGCCAGGGCCATGGGTCACCACAGTGATTTTGGCCGTTGGATCGGCCGCCAAATGATTTCGAATGTTGCCCATGGCGCGATACGCCTGGGCGACGCCCTCATTGAGGTGATAGACAACTTTGACTTGTGCAAAGGCTGTGGCGCAAGCACTCAATGTCAATGACACCACGCATGCGCGGATGAAAAATAGTGTATTCATTAGCCGCTCCTTATTTATCTTGATGTTATCCGTCTCTACTGTCTGGCGATCACAGTAATAACCCGACTTCAAACTGACGTGAGACTTTCAGTTGCAATTTGTGAGCAAACAGCGCGGCAAAGCTCAACAAAACTGGGGTTGGCGATGCTGTAGTAAATTTGAACACCATCGCGCCGTTTTTGGAGTATGCCCGCCTGAAACAAGGTGCTCAGGTGTTGCGACATGTTGGATTGGGTCGTGTCAACGTCATCCAACAGCTCGGTCACATTTTTTTCGCCCGTGCACAGGCTGCTCATGATGCGCAAGCGCATGGGGGCGGACATGACTCGGAAAATTTCTGCGGCACGGTTGAACGTGGCGTCATCTTTCTCGAGTGACTCGAAGGGAATGGGTTTGGTTTTGCTGGCTCGCATAGGCTTGAATATAGCTTGAAATGCGCCTTCGGAAAATCACGGGCTGACGTGCCCAATGCCAGCGTTGAAACCCATTAAACCGTTGATGCGCCCATGTGTGCTTGCACCCATTTGACCAAGTCCGACGCAGGCCGTGCACCAGAAATTCGGGCAAGCTCTTGACCTCCTTTGAAAATAGCAAGGGTTGGGATGCTTCGGATGTTGTGTTTGGCGCCTGCATCTTGGTGGGCTTCTGTGTCTACTTTGACCAAGCGTGCGAAGGGCTCCAGCAAAGCGCATGCCTTTTCATATTCTGGTGCCATCATGCGGCAAGGGCCACACCAAGGAGCCCAGAAGTCGACCACGACAGGGACTTCGCTTTTTGCAATTTGGGCGTCTAAACCCATCAAGGACAAATTTGAAGGGTGTTTGTCAAACAGCGGCTTGTGACAGCTGCCGCAAGACAAGGCTGCCGCCAAGTGTTCTGTGGCAACGCGGTTGGTGCTATTGCAGTGGGGGCAAACCAAATGTGTTTTCATGCGTACTCCTTTAAAACCTGTCAGTTCGCAGTTGGTGGCTTTTGATATTTTTTCAAGTCCATCATGCCGCAGTTAGCTTGGGTTGAATTGATTTAAGTTAATTCCAAATTCGATGAAACCACTAGCATTTGAGAACACGCTCGATTGAACACACAGCGCCATGCCTTTTTGAGGAGACCCTGCATGTCAGAAAAAACCATCACCGTTGAACTTCGCCAAAAGTCAAAATACCAATTTGACATCGATTTCAGTGAAGGCATGCCCAAATTGATGACAGATGAGCCTGCGCCATTGGGTGAAGGCAAGGGGCCATCGCCTGTTCAATTGCTGGCGGCGGCCGTTGGCAATTGCCTGAGTGATTCTTTGTATTTTGCGTTGGCCAAGTTCAAACAATCGCCTGAACCCATTCACACAGTGGTTCATGCCGAGGTGGGCCGCAATGCTGACGGCCGAATGCGTGTGCTCAAAATTGAAGCCAAGTTGCATTTGGGTGTTGAGGCCCATCGGCTCGAACACTTAGACCGCGTGCTGGAACAGTTTGAGGCCTTTTGCACAGTGACACAAAGTGTGGGGCAAGGCATCCCAGTGCACACAAGGGTGTTAGATTCCACAGGATTGATTCTCAAAGGCGCTTGAGCCATTTAACGTTGCAAAACCCACCTATGAAATATGTTCTAGCGGTCTTCCAAAATTTATTTTTTTCAGTCTTACTGATCTCGCTCGCCGCTTGTTCTTCGTCAGACGAAGGCAGCAAAGTGAGCTTAGAGCAAGCCAAAACACTGCATGAGTCCGGCCAAGTGGTGCTGATCGACATTCGAGAAACGCGAGAGCATCAAACAGGTGTTGCAAACGGTGCTGTTTTGCTACCGATGAGTCAAATTTCTCAAAATACAAGCCTGATACCGCGAAACTCAGCGCAGCCTGTTCTGTTGATTTGCAACACGCAAAACAGGTCCAAAGCCACGCTTGAAAAACTCAAAGCACAGGGCTATCAAAACATTCAATATGTAGAGGGTGGCATGAGCCAATGGGCAGCCAAAGGCTGGCCCATGGTCAAGCCCTAGCCCTAGCCGCTTGAATGACTTTAAAACCAGTCGATTTGCGGCCAACCTCTTTGGGCTGCTTCTGCCCGCAGTAGCGCATCGCCTTGGGTCACGGTGGCATGCGTGACGGCTTTCAGCAGCGGCAAGTCGTTGATGGAGTCGCTGTAGCCCCATGTTTCAAGCTGCGCCCAATCGATTTGGCGCTCAGCACACCAAGCCATCAGACGACTCACTTTGCCCTCGCGCATGTTCAGCACGCCTTGCGTGCGCCCAGTGAACAGACCGTTTTGAACCTCGGCCTCGGTTGCAATCAATTCTGTCATGCCCAGATGTGCCGCCGTCAGTTCGGTGATGAAGCGATTGGTGGCGGTGGTCATTACCACACGGTCGCCATTGGCCTGATGGGTTTTGATTTGGGCTTTGCCGCCCGCACACAAGCGCGGCAGAATCCAGTCATTCAAAAACGCTTGCCGCAGGGGTTCCCATTCGCGCGGCGATTTCAGCGTGAGTGTGCCAATGTAGAACTCACAAAACGCCTGAACGTCCACGGCTCCAGATTTGTAGTCACGGGCCATGGCCTCGTTCTTGGCCGCGAAGATGGACTTGTCGAGCATGCCTTGCGCGATGAGAAAGTCACACCACAGCTGATCGCTGTCGCCATCCAGCAGGGTGTGATCGAGGTCAAACAGGGCCAGGCGCATGTCAGTTGCTGCGCAGGTGCCAAGCTTTGGGGCGTGTGAAGGTGGCCAAGCCTTCACGCGACAAGGTGAGGCCTACACCCGAGTGACCATAGCCGCTCCATGGCAAACGTGGGCTGACGCGGTCGCAGCAGTTCCAATACACGGTGCCTGCACGAACTTGTGACAGGACCTCGCGAGCGTGTTGTTCGTTGGGGGTGTAGACGCCAGCGGTTAAGCCATACTGTGTGTCGTTCATGAGGCGAACAGCTTCTGCATCGTCGTTCACTTTTTGAATGCCAATGATGGGTCCAAAGCTTTCATCACGCATCAGGGCCATGCTGTGATTGACGTTGTCAAAGACGGTGGCTTCAAACCAATTGCCTTTGCCACCCATGGGACCTTGGCTTCGTTGGCCTCCCAGCAGGCAACGCGCGCCTTTGGCTTTGGCATCTGCAATTTGTGCCTCTAGCACTTTAATTTGTGGGGCACGGGTGAGTGGGCCAAGGTAGGTGTCGGCGGCCAAAGGATCGCCCATTTTAAAAGTGCGAACCGTATCGACCAGGGCTTGTACGAATTGATCGTGAATGCTGGCGTGCACATAGATTCGCTCGACAGAGCAGCAACTTTGCCCGGCGTTGTACATGGCACCATCGGCCAATGATTGCGCTGCAGCCACAGGGTCGGCATCGGCGCACACATAAGTGGGATCTTTGCCGCCCAATTCCAATTGAAGCTTGGTCATGCGCGGGCCCATCACGTTGGCAATGTGCTGGCCGGTGGCCAAAGAACCTGTGAAGAACATGCCATCGAGTGGTTGTGCCAGCAAGGCATTGCCCGTGTCAGCCGCGCCGATCAAGGTGGCAAATACGTCTTCGGGGATGCCTGCTTCATGCAGCAAACGGCCCATGGCCAGGCCACTCATGGCAGCAAATTCGGAAGGCTTGTACAAAATGGCATTGCCCATGAGCAAGCCAGGTACAAACACGTTACCACCGACAAACCAGGGATAGTTCCATGCTGAAATGTTGCCAATCAAGCCCAGGGGGACGTGCTGAATTTGCTCGCACATGCCGTCTTGATTGAAAACCGTTTCTGTTTTGAGAATGCCTTCAGCTTCGGCCAAAAAGAAATCGACACGGCCTAAAAAACCATTCAGTTCATTGCGTGAGTGGCCCAGCGGTTTGCCAGTTTCTAGCGTCATGATCTTGGCCAAATCGTCCAGTTGCGCTTGAACCAAACCGCGAAAGCGTTGAAGACATGCCACGCGCTCGGACAATGGCGTCGCGGCCCAAGCTGTCTGTGCATTGCGCGCTTTTTGCGCTTTGATGGCCACCGATGCGCCATCGTCGATGCGCAATTGGGTGATCAGTTCTTCGGTGGCGGGGTTGATGACGTCAAGCAGTTTCATAGGGGTCCAATGGGTTCAATGGGTTCAATGTCTGTGTTGGCCAATGCAGCTTGCTCACGCTGTCGGCTTGTGGCGGGCTGCATTCAAAAAATCGGTCAGGATAGGGCTGTCGTCTAAGGTGCCCAGTGCAGGCTTGTGAAATTCTGGATGCCACTGCACCGCAGCCACATAGGCTTTGCCTTGATGCCGAATGGCTTCCGGAATGCGGTCGTGAGGGCAGTAGGCCTCCACCACAAAGTTGGGCGCCAGATCTTTCACACCTTGGTGGTGAATGCTGTTGACCTTGGCGGTTTTTGTGCCACCTAGCAGTTGCGACAATTTGCTGTTGGGATCGAACGCAACTTCGTGCATGTTGAGGTCGTATTGCACGCCGTCACGGTGCATCATGGCGTCAGGCCTTTGAGTGGCAATGTCTTGGTACAGCGTGCCGCCAAACGCCACGTTGATCATTTGCATGCCTCGGCACACACCCAGTACGGGTTTGCCTGCAGCCACAAAGGCTTCAATCAATTTCTTTTCATAGGCGTCGCGAACGCGGTCGCCGGTCCAGCGTGGGTCCATGACATCTTCGCCGTAACTGCCTGGCCACACATCGCTGCCGCCCATCAGCACCACGCCATCTAGCCAGTCGGCGTAATCGGTAATCTGCGCATCGCCCACTTGCGTATCGCCTTCAGGCGACGGAATCATCACCGCCAAGTCGCCTTGCGACATGACCCAGTGCGCCACAGATTGTTCAATGTACTGAAGCGTCTTTCCCTTGAAAATTGGCCGCTCATTGTCTGGGTGAAAAAAACAGGCTGAAATGCCAATTTTGAGACGTTTGGAATTAGACGACATGACTGCGCAAGCCTTCAATTACATGGCAGCCGTGAACAGCTTTTCAAAGTCTGCAGCAGTGCAAGGACGTGGGTTGGTTTGGTGGCAAATGTCGGCCGTGGCAATTTCGACCAAGCGTGCCATGTGTTCGGGCTTCACGCCATGTGAAGTTAAGGTGCCCGTGATGCCGATGGAGGATTTCAATTCTTTCAGCCATGGCACGAAGGCACTGCCGCCACCTTTGACATTGCAGACATGGGCCAATTCGGCGAACTTTTCTGGCACGGCTTCGTAGTTCCAAGCCATCACCACATCGATCATCAGTGCATTGGCCAAGCCGTGGTGCATGTCGACCACCGCACCCAATGCATGTGCGCACGAGTGCACCGCACCCAAATCTTTTTGGAACGCAATGGCGCCCATCATGGACGACATCATCATGTCGCTGCGGGCTTTGAGGTTGCCAGGCTGGTGGACTGCAGTGTGCAGCGCTGCTGCGCCAATGCGGGTGCCTTCCAAAGCGATGCCATCGCACAAGGGATGGTAGGCAGGTGACAAGTAGCTTTCGATGTTGTGCGTCAGGGCGTCCATGCCAGTGGCTGCCGTGATCTTGCCGGGCAAACCTACAGTCAGCTCTGGATCGGCAAAGACGGTTTGTGCCAACAGTTTGGGATGGAAGATGACGCGTTTTTGGTGGGTGTCATCTTCACTGACCACGCTTGAACGGCCCACTTCGGAGCCAGTACCAGAGGTGGTGGGCAGTGCCACAAAGTAGGGCAGTGCACCAGATATGCTGCGAACCTTGGGGTGGTCCCATGCGTATTCCAAAATGGGACCGTCATGGGTGGCCGACAAGCCCACCACTTTGGCCACATCCAGTGAAGCACCACCGCCCAAACCAATGACGCAATCTGCCTTGTGTGCATTGAAAGCCTCGCCGCCAGCCGTCACTTGTGACGCAGTGGGATTGCCATGCACACCTGCATACACGGCCACATCCAAGCCAGCCAAATGGCCAATGAATTCGGCCATCAACGGCAAATCAGCCATGGCTTTGTCGGTCACGATCAAAGGGCGCTTGTAACCTAAATCTTTTAAGTGTTGGCCGACCAACTTGCGGGCGCCCACGCCAAAGTGAATGGGGGTGGGGAATGAAAATTTATCAATGCTCATAAGGTGTCCAGTTCGATCTGAAAAATGCAATTAGATGATTTCAAAATAGCGTTTGAGTTCCCAGTCTGTTACGCCATCCAACCATTGACGCCATTCCCATTCACGGGTGGCGGCAAAGTGATCCACAAATGTATCGCCTAACCAATCGCGTGCCACTTTGGATTGTTGGAAATTGCGGGTGGTTTCGATCAGGGTGCGCGGTGCGCGGGGAATGTTCTCGGCGCCACCGTTGGTGCCATGAATGGCAGGGGCGGTGAGTTTCATGCCTTTTTCCACGCCATCCAAACCTGCGGCAATGACCGCGGCCATTGCCAAGTAGGGGTTGACGTCAGCGCCAGGGCAGCGTGTCTCAAGGCGGGTTGATTTGGGTGAGCCAGAAATCACGCGGAAGCTGGCTGTGCGGTTGTCCACACCCCAGGTCGGCTTGACCGGTGCCCAGAAGCCATCCACCAAGCGTTTGTAACTGTTGATGGTGGGCCAGAACATGGGGGCAAATTCCATCAAGTGCGCAACTTGGCCCGCCAAGTAACTTTCAAACACTTTGCTCATGCCATGACGGCCTTTGGCGTCGGCAAACAAATTCTTTTTGCCATCGCTCAGGCTTTGGTGAATGTGGCCACTGCAGCCAGGCAACGCGGCATTCCACTTGGCCATGAAGCTGGGCATGATGCCAAAGCGTGCGCCAATTTCTTTGGTGCCGGTTTTGAACAAGATGGCGCGGTCGGCTTGGGTCAGGGCATCGCTGAAAGCAATGGCCGCTTCGTAAACGCCGGGCCCAGTTTCGGTGTGCAGGCCTTCGATGGGCACGCCAAACTGCAGCATCTCGTCTTGAATGGCATTGAAGAACTCCCGGTTTTGGTTCATGCGCAGCAAAGAGTAACCAAACATGCCGGGCGTTAAGGGCGTAGGGTCCACGCCTTTTTTGTGCTGCCATGAATGCGAGTCTTCTAAGAAGTTAAACCATTCAAACTCCATGCCGCACATGGGATTGACGCCCAATTTTTCGGCGCGTTTCAAGACTTTCTTCAGAGTTTGGCGTGGGCAAAGGGGATGGGGCGTGCCATCGCTGTTGACAAACTCGCCAATGAAGAAGGGCACATTGTTGTCCCATGGCACATTGCGCGCTGTGTTCAAGTCCAAGCGCGCCAAGGCATCAGGAAAGCCGTGTTGCCAACCTGTGAAGGTGGTGTTGTCATAACACTGGTCTGAAGAGTCCCAGCCAAAAACGACATCGCAAAAGCCAAAACCGCCTGCAGGGTAGGGTTCGGCTGCGCCTTTGAATTTGTCGATGTGCAAATACTTGCCGCGCAAAATACCGTCGATGTCGCTCACCGCCACTTTGACTTTTTGAGCGCCACTTTTTTCAACCGCTTTGAGTGCGGGGTGTAATTTCGAAGTGGCCATGATCAGTCCTTTGTCAATTCACAAACTCAATGTGTTTCAGTCATTCAGGCGGGCGCACCGCTGGCAATGCCCAACTCTTGCAGAGTGAGCGCGACGGCATGAACGGCTTGTTGCATCTCAATGGGGCCAATCGCGCCAATGCAGCCCACACGGAATGTTTCAATTTCTGTGAGCTTGCCAGGGTACAAAATGAACCCATGTTTTTTGGCCGCTTCGTAGAATTTTCTAAATTCGTAGTTGGCGTCGGCGGGTGCATGGAAGGTCACGATGATGGGTGCTTGCACAGATGGATCGAGGTAGGGTTTGAAGCCCAGTGCAGCCATGCCATCGACCAAGGTTTTGCAATTGCTTTGGTAGCGTTTGAGGCGGGCCGGTTGACCGCCTTCGTCTTCAAATTGCTGAATGGCCTCTGCCAAAGCCACCATGACGTGGGTGGGCGGGGTGAAGCGCCATTGACCTGTTTTTTCCATGTACACATATTGGTCGTGCAGATCCATGGCCAGGGAAGTATTGTTGCCAGCGCAGCTGTCCAAAATGGCTTTTCGAATGAACACAAAGCCCATGCCGGGTACGCCTTCCAAACATTTGCCACTGGCGGCAATGAGGGCGTCAAAGCGGGTGGTGCGTGCATCGATTTCAAGCGCGGCAAATGAGCTCATGGCATCCACAATCAAGCCCTTGTGGTGCTTCTCGCAAACCTTGGCCACATCGTGCAGTGGGTTCAAAACCCCCGCGCCAGTTTCGCAGTGAATCAACACCACATGCGTGATGCTGGGATCCTTTGCCAGCAAGGCCTCAAGCTCAGAGGGGGAGACCGCTTTGTCTTCCGCGGTGGGCACCACCGTGGTTTTGCGGCCCATCATGGTGGAGAGTTTTGCGGCACGTTTGCAATATGCGCCATTGTCCAACACCAAGATGTGACCGCTGGGGGGCACCACCGTGGCGACAGCAGCTTCAACACTGAAAGTGCCGCTGCCCTGCAAAGGGACCACCACATGGGAGTCGTGGCCATGAACAATGTTCAGCAAGCTTTTGCGCACGCGCGCTGTGACGGCAATGAAATCGTTGTCCCAAGAGCCCCAATCGCGCAGCATGGCCAGCTTGGTGCGCAAAGTGGTGGTGAGAGGGCCGGGTGTCAGAAGAATGGCTTCGCGTTGCATGGTGAAGGTGTCTCTATTTTTAAAAGGAGTTCAAAAAAGTATCAAATGAAAATTAACGACCGCGCCAAGCTTGTGTGCGTTTGTCCACAAACCAACTCAGCCAAGCAAACAGCACGGTGGCTGCTGCCGAAATCAAACCAATCAGCACGGCCATGGCTGCGGCTGCGCCAATGTCGCCGGCCTCGTCCAAATTCAATATGGCAATGGACGCCACTTTGGTTTCAGGTGAGTACAAAAACACCACCGCAGAAATGGTCGTCATGGCATTGATGAAAAAGTAGCGTGCAATGTCCACCATGGCAGGGGTGCAAATGGGCAAGGTGACGCGCCAAAAGGTTTTGTAAAAAGGCACTTTGAGTGAGGCGCTGACGGATTCAAACTCTGCATCCAAAGATTTCAAAGCGGTGGTGGCCGTGAGGTGTCCAGTGGTGTAGAAGTGCACGATGGTGCAGAGCGTGAGCAAGGCCATGCTTTGGTACATGCCATGCAAAGGGTTGTTGGGCATGTTGAAGAAAAATATGTAACCCAAGCCCAAGACCAAACCTGGCACGGCCATGGGAATCACCGCCAGCAATTGCAGGGGGGCGCGTACCACGTTCATGCCTTTGGTTTTTTCAAGCAAGTAGGCGGTGACGAATACCAACAAAGTGCCAAAGAAGGCCGTGCCGCTGGCCATTTCCAAACTGTTGATGAACCCTTCACCCACTTCGCCGTCGACCAATCCCAAGGTGTAATGACGCAAGCTGGGCGTGAGGTCGTAAGGCCAGAAACTGGCAAACGACGCAAACACGGCCATGCCCAACATGGCCAGCATGAGGCAGGCAATCAAAGTGCAATAAGCCATCATGAGGGTGTCATGCCGCGCATCAGGTTTGGGTTGGTAAGCCACGGCACGTGCACTCAGCATGGCCGTTTGTCGCGCACTCACATAGCGGTCAACTGCAAAGCTCAAAACAGCCGGTGACAGCAGCAACAGCGCCACCACCGAGCCTTTGGCGAAGTCTTGCTGGCCAATCACCAATTTGAAAATGTCGGTGGCCATCATGTTGAAATTGCCACCAATCACTTTGGGGATGCCAAAGTCGGTCATGACCAAGGTAAAGCTGACCAAAGAGGCGGAGATGAGACCGTACTTGGCCCCTGGCAAGGTGATGGTGAAGAACTTGCGTTGTGTGCTGGTGCCCAATGCATCTGCGGCTTCATACAAGCGCGCGTCAGCCAAGGTCAGTGCGGTGACCAAAATCATGAGCACGTGCGGGAAGGCCGCAAAACATTCCGCAACGACCACACCGGCGGGTCCATAAATTTGATCGATGCCGACGGCTTGCATGGCCTCTTTCAAAACCCCTTGGTTGCCAAACCAATAAATCAGTGAAATGGCCGATAACAGTGAGGGCGCCAAAAGCGGAATCAGACTGATGGCTCTGAACAGTGATTTACCGGGCATGCAGCTGCGTGTGAGCGCATACGCAAAGACAAATGCCAGGGGCACCACAATGAAGGTGACCAACAAAGACACCCACACGCTGTTCCACAAGCTGTGCAGCAAAGAGGGCGTTTGCATGTAGTTGAGGAAATTGCGAAGGCCCACAAAGTGGCCTTGATCGTCTTGCGCGGCTTGTTGCAAGATGGCCAACAGCGGTGCTGCCAAAAATGCCAGCAAGAGCATCAGAACAAGGGCCAGACCCACAAAGCCGACCCATTCGCTCCAATGGGTTTTTTGTTTCACTTGAAATGCAATCGTCATGCCGGGTTCAGAACAGTTTGATGCGTTCTGGCATCAGTTTCAGGGGAAGCGTGGAGCCTGCTTGCAGGTTTTGCTCCGCTAAAAAGTTCAGAGACAAATAGACCGTGAGAGGTTTCGCTGAGATGGCGGGGGCCATGACATGCACATGACAAAACGCGCCTAAAAAATCAATCTCAAGAATGCTGGCCTGAAAGACGCATGCATCACCGGCCAAGATGGGACGCGCCAACACATCTTCAGGACGCAAATACACTTTGATGTCACCTGTTTGATGGTTCTTGGCGGGTATGTCAGCCAACGGAATGCGCATGTCGCCCAGTCTTAATTCTTGCGCAACAACAGTGCCCGGTAAGACGTTGACCTGGCCCACAAAGTCGGCAACAAAAGCGCTGGCTGGCTCTCTGTAGATTTCGGTGGGTGTGCCCACTTGTTCGATGCAGCCATGGTTCATGACCACGATGCGATCGGCCATGCTCAGGGCCTCTTCTTGGTCGTGTGTCACCATGATCGTGGTGACGCCCAAGCTTTGTTGAAGTGATCGAATTTCGTCGCGCAGCCGAACACGCTCAAGGGCATCGAGGGCAGACAAAGGTTCGTCAAGCAATAACAAACCAGGTGAGGTTGCCAAGGCCCGCGCCAAGGCAATGCGCTGTTGTTGACCGCCCGAGAGTTGGCTTGGATATTTGGCGCCACTGCCTGGCAGGCCCACCAATTTCAATAATTCTTGGACGCGTTGCTGCACCACATCGCGCGCCACTTTGCGGTTGACCAAGCCATAGGCGACGTTGTCCGCAATGCTGAGGTTGGGAAACAGCGCGTAGCTTTGGAACACAATGCCGTAATCGCGTTCTGCTGGATGGGCCGAGGAGATGTCTTTGCCGGCTTGGTGAATCACGCCGCGTGTTTGCACTTCAAGACCCGCAATGATGCGCAGCAGGGTGGTTTTGCCGCAGCCAGAGGGACCTAAAAAACAGACCAATTCACCGGGCACAATGTCCAAGTTGATGTCTTGAAGGGCCACAAAATTGCCAAAGGCTTTGTGCAGATGGGTAAGGGAGAGGTAGGGACTAGCAGACATGAGTGACCAACAAAAAGGCCGCCTTGGCAAGGCCAGGCGGCCGTTTGGTGAAATTAACGCTTTTCAGATTTGCCGTTGTAGCGGGCGTTCCATTCAGTCAGGATGCGCTCACGTTGCTCTGCGGCATATTTGAAGTCCAACTTGACCAAGCGTGACTCGTAGTCTTTAGGCACGTTGGGCAGCGGTGCAGCCACGCCAGGGTGTGCGGTGATGGCAAAGTTTTTGCCATACAGTTTCATCGCGTCTTTGCTAGAAGCCCAATCGGCCAATTTTTTGGCAGCATCCAATTTCTTGGTGCCTTTGTGGATGGCAAAGGATTCCAAATCCCAGCCCAAGCCTTCTTTGGGGAAGACCAAGTCAATGGGGGCGCCTTTGGCTTTGTTGGCGTTTGCACGGTATTCGAAGGCAATGCCCACCACATACTCGCCGCTAGACGCCATGTTGCAAGGCTTGGAGCCAGAGTGGGTGTACTGGGCGATGTTTTCATGCAGGCCGTCCATGTATTTCCAGCCGCCGCCTTTGCCGTTTTGGTCACCAAACAAGGTGAGCCAAGCGATGACGTCAAAGTAGCCGGTGCCACTGGAGGCGGGGTTTGGCATCACGATTTGGCCTTTGTACACGGGCTTGGTGAGGTCTTTCCAAGTTTCAGGCTTGGGAATGTTGCGTTTTTTGGCTTCGATGGTGTTGAAGCAAATGGTGGCGCCCCAGACGTCCATGCCCCACCATGCCGGCACTTTGGCGGGGTCGCGGTATTGCGGCATGATGGCGTCTAAATTCAAAGGTGCATAGGGCTCGAGCATGCCGTTTTTGTTCATCAACTCAAGGCTGGTGGCGGCGACACCCATCACAGCGTCTGCTTGTGGGTTGGCTTTTTCGGCCAGCAACTTGGCGGTGATCACGCCTGTAGAGTCGCGAACCCATTTGAGATCAATCTCGGGGTGAACCTTGTTGAAGCCTTCTTGATAAGCCTTCAATTGGTCGACTTCCAACGCTGTGTAGACCAGCAGTTGGGTTTTTTGAGCCATGGCCATAGAGCCTAGCAACAGACCGCCCACCAGGAGGGCAGATTTGTAGAGTGCGCGCATACGTCATCCTTATCAAGTTAAAACCAACTACTTTCCACTGGCGCTGTGACAGCGCTGTGACAAGCCCGTGAAAATCATTGGAATCGAAGAATTCTGGAATGTCAATTGTTTTTTGTAAATTGTTGACAATTTACCAAGATGTGATCAAATTCGGTGCATGTCGATCGAAACAGTACTACCCGTCGCACCGCTTTCAAGTGTCAGTGAGGCCAATGCCACCATCACCATGCTGCAAAACCACTCGCTCACGGGTGCTGTGCAGCAGGAGATAGAGCGGCTCATCAACGAGGGTGAGTTGGGCCCCGGCGACAAGCTGACAGAAGCATCTTTGGCCGAGAGGCTAGGCGTTTCCAGGGGGCCTGTGCGCGAAGCGTTTCGCGTTTTAGAAGAAGTGGGCTTGGTGCAGCTGGAAAAAAACAGAGGCGTCTATGTGCGGCAAATTCCACTGGAAGAGGCGCTCGAAATATTTGACCTGCGCGCCATGATTGAGGCGCATGTGGGCAGCACCTTGGCCGCGAATGCGTCGGAGGCACAATTGACATACCTGCGCCAGTTGGTCACGCAAATGGAACATGCAGTCAAGGTTGAAGATGAAGCCACGTACTACCGTTTGAATGTTGAATTCCATGAGTCCATGGTGTCGTATGCAGGCAATAAAAAACTCATCGGAATGTATCGAAAGCTGACGCGGGAGTTGAGTTTGTTCCGTCGTCGGAATTTTTCCGACCACGCCTTGTTGGTCACCTCGGTCAACGAACACCGTGACATCTTGGATGCCATTGGTTCTCGAAATGCGGCCAAAGCCGCAGAGGCGCTGCGTCAGCACGTGCTCATGAGTCGTGAGCGAACCATTCGAAATTACGTTAAATATTCAGCGCGCACAGCGCCTTAAAAAGGAAACATCATGCAAGTGAACAATCGCACGTATCAAATGCCCAAGCAGCCCATCGTGGTGGTGTGTGTCGACGGCTGCGAACCCGATTATTTGGGGCAGGCCGTGGCAGGCGGTCACATGCCCTGGATGAAAAAAGTTTTGGCGCAGGGTACGGGTCTTCACGCGGATTGTGTGGTGCCCAGTTTTACCAATCCCAACAACTTGTCCATCGTGACAGGCGCGCCGCCCAGTGTGCATGGTATCTGTGGCAACTTCTTGTACGACAGTGCCAATGATGCAGAGGTGATGATGAACGACCCCAAGTGGTTGCGTGCGCCCTCTTTGCTGGCGGCCTTGGCCGATGCGGGCTGCAAGTTGGCGGTGGTCACCGCCAAAGACAAGTTACGCCAACTGTTGGGACACAACATGAAGGGCATTTGTTTTTCTGCTGAGAAGGCCGACAAAGCCACTGTGGCAGAGCACGGCATTGATGACGTACTCAGCAAAGTGGGTAAACCATTGCCAAGCGTTTACAGCGCTGATTTGTCGGAATTTGTGTTTGCAGCAGGGGTGTGGTTGATGAAAAACCAACGGCCCGATGTGATGTATTTGTCGACCACCGACTACATCCAACACAAGTTTGCGCCTGGCACAGATGGCGCCAATTCTTTTTACGCCATGATGGACAGTTACATGGCGCAACTTGATGCCATGGGTTGCGTCGTAGTGCTAACCGCAGACCACGGCATGAACGCCAAAGTGGGCATGGATGGCCAGCCCAAAGTGATTTATTTGCAAGACTGGTTTGATGGCTGGTTGGGTGCAGGCGCCGTTCGTGTGATCTTGCCCATTACCGACCCCTACGTGGTACACCATGGCGCACTGGGCTCGTTTGCCACCATCTATTTGCCAGCGGGCGCCGACCCTGTCAAGGCATGTCAAAAGTTGCAAGCCGAGCAGGGCATTGAGGTGGTACTGACGCGCGAACAAGCCGCCGAAAAATTTGAATTGCCAGCAGACCGTTTGGGTGATTTGGTGGTGGTGTCTGACTACGACACCGTGTTGGGAACGGCCAAATCGAAGCATGATTTGTCGGGATTGGACGTGCCTTTGAGATCGCATGGTGGTATCAGTGAGCAACGTGTGCCCTTGGTCATGAACCGTGCGGTGCCTAACTTGGACCGCCAGCGTCGCTGGCGCAATTTTGATGCGTTCGATTTGGCGCTCAACTTTGGCCAGAACGCTTAAATTTTGAAGGTGACCGTCATGAGTCAAGTTGCACAATTCATCAAAGACCATCAACTCGATGCCATGCGCATCGGTGGCAAAAAATTGGGCGCGGGTCGCGACCGTTTCATTGAAGTGTTCAATCCGTTCACAGAACAGCGTCTAGGCACCGTGCCCAAAGCGACATTGGAAGAGGTACGCGAAGCCTATGCAATGGCACATGCCTACAAACCGAAATTGTCTCGCTTTGAACGCGCCGCCATTTTGAACAAAGCAGCTGCTTTGGTGCGAGACCATCTAGACGACATTGCGCAGTTGATTTCTGCAGAAGCTGGTTTGTGTTTGAAAGATGCGGTGTATGAAGCTGGCCGTGTCAGTGATGTGCTTTTGTTTGGTGCGCAAGAAGTTCTGAAAGACGATGGTCAAATTTTCAGTTGTGACTTAACGCACCATGGCAAGCAACGCCGGGTTTACACGCAGCGCGCGCCATTGTTGGGCGTGATCACGGCCATCACGCCATTTAACCATCCGATGAACCAAGTGGCCCACAAGGTGATACCCAGTGTGGCCACCAACAACCGCATGGTGCTCAAACCTTCAGAGAAGGTGCCGTACTCGGCCATTTATTTTGCAGACCTGCTGTACGAAGCTGGCTTGCCGCCTGAAATGCTGAGTGTCATCACGGGTGACCCGCGAGAAATTGCCGATGAAATGTTGACGCATCCGGCGGTTGATTTGATCACTTTCACGGGCGGTGTGGCCATTGGCAAGTACATCGCTGACAAAGCCGGCTATCGCCGCATAGTGTTGGAATTGGGCGGTAATGATCCGCTCATCGTCATGGAAGATGCCGACCTAGAGGAAGCGTCCAATTTGGCAGTTCAAGGCTCTTACAAAAATTCGGGGCAGCGTTGCACGGCTGTCAAACGCATGCTGGTGCACCAAGCGGTGGCCAAAGACTTTACCGACTTGGTGGTGCAAAAGACCAAGGCCTGGTCGTATGGCAATCCTGCTGACAAAGACAATTTGATGGGCACCGTGATTGACGAAGCTGCCGCCAAGTTCTTTGAATCCCGCGTCAACGATGCCATTGCCAACGGCGCTCGCTTGCTGGTGGGCAATCAGCGACACGGTGCTTTGTATGCACCAACGGTGGTTGACCAAGTGCGGCCGGAGATGCTGTTGGTCAAAGAAGAAACCTTCGGTCCCGTATCGCCCATCATTCAGTTCAGCAACATTGATGAAGCCATTCAAATCGCCAATGGCACGGTGTACGGTTTGTCCAGTGGTGTGTGTACCAATCGCATGGATTACATCGTGCGATTTGTGAATGAGTTGCAAATGGGCAGCGTCAATGTGCGTGAAGTACCTGGCTACCGTTTGGAGCTCACACCTTTTGGTGGCATCAAAGACTCGGGCCTGGGCTACAAAGAAGGCGTGCAAGAGGCCATGAAGAGCTTTACCAACATCAAAACTTATTCAATGCCTTGGGCTTAACAAATGCATAACCTTCTGAACTTGCTGGCCGCCATTGCACTGTTGGTGTGGGGCACGCACACCGTGCGAACAGGCATTTTGCGAGTATTGGGCGCTTCGTTGCGTGAGTTGCTGGCCAGTGGTGTCAAGAAGCCTGTTTGGGCATTTGTCTCTGGCGTGGGGGTTAGCAGTTTGCTGCAATCGAGCACCGCCACTTGTTTGATTGTGAGTTCGTTTGTGGGTCAGGGCATTTTCCTGACGTCAACCGCCTTGATCATGATGTTGGGTGCCGATGTGGGCACCAGCCTCATGGCGCTGATGTTTTCTTTCGACTTGAGTTGGTTGTCACCTTTGCTGATTGTGGTTGGTGTGGTGGTGTTTGTGGCCAATCAAAACAACACATGGGGCCGCTGGGGCCGCGTGGCCATCGGTTTGGGTTTGATGACTTTGGCATTGCACCTGATTGTCGAAGCCACCCGGCCCATCACACAGTCACATGGCATGCATGTATTGCTCAGTGTCTTGCCCAACGACCCTGTGATCTTGATTTTGATCGGCGCAGTCTTGACAGTCATTTCTTATTCCAGCTTGGCCATGGTGTTGTTGACGGCCACCTTGTGTCAAACGCAAGTGGTTTCTTTGCCCATGGCGCTGGGATTGGTGTTGGGTGCCAATTTGGGCAGCGGTTTGCTGGCCTTCTTAACCATGTCTAAGTCGCCAGCTGAAGTGCGCAGGGTGCCCATGGGCAATTTGATGTTCAAGGCCATTGGTTGTGCTTTGGCTGTGCCTTTCTTGGGTTTTTACATGCCAGTGGCCGATGACATTCAAGCCTGGGGCTTTGATGCGGTGGTCAGTTTTCATTTCTTGTTCAATGTGTTGCTGTCTGTGTCAATGGTGATGTTTACGGGCAAGTTGGGTGTGTGGTTGACGCAGCATTTGCCTTCTTCCAAAGTGGACAGCAACAAAGTTCAGCCGAAGTATTTAGATCCGACGGCACTCAGCACGCCGTCTTTGGCCATTGCCTGCGCCGCGCGCGAAGCGCTGCATCAGGCCGATGTGGTGGAGACCATGCTGCGCGGCATTGTGCCGGTGATTCAAAACGACGATGCCGAACTGGCGGCAAAACTTCGAGACATGGACGATGGTGTGGATGATTTGTATTCGGCCATCAAGTTTTATTTGACGCAAATCTCGCGCGAAGCCTTGTCTCAACGTGAGGGGCAGCGTTGGGCTGACATCATGTCTTTTGCCATCAACATGGAGCAAGTAGGGGACATCATTGAACGTGTGTTGCAAGACATCGAAGATAAAAAAATTGCGAAGGGGCGTAAGTTTTCTGAAGCGGGTTTTTCTGAAATCGAAGATTTGCATCAACGTTTGGTGGCCAATTTGCAATTGGGCATGAGTGTGTTTTTGGATGGTGGTGTGCGCAATGCGCAAACCCTCCTAGAGCAAAAAGTCCAGTTCAGAAACTTGGAGCATGAATACGCTAGCCGTCATTTGGCACGCCTGCAAGAAAACACACCGCAAAGCATCGGCACCAGCTCTTTGCACATCGATTTGATCAGCGATTTGAAGCGCATCAATTCGCACATATGCTCCATTGCATACCCTATATTAGAGCAGGCAGGTGCCCTCACCAGCACCCGACTGAAACAGCCAGACTTGTTGGCCGACTGAACTTCTCTTTCATATTTTTTGCAGGAATGACATGGCTTTAACCATAGATGACATTGAAAAACTGTTTGAGAAAAAAGGCCATGAACAGTACACCGGGGAGCCCGTCACGCAGCTTCAGCACGCGCTGCAGTCGGGATTTTTGGGGGAACAAGAGGGCGCCAATGATGCGTTGGTCACAGCTGCTTTTTTGCATGACCTAGGCCATTTGCTACACGACTTGGGCGACACACCCAGCTTGCACGGTGTGGACGATGTGCATCAATACCGTGTGGTGCCATTTTTACGTGGCTTGTTTCCCAATGTTGTGATTGACGCCATTCAGCGTCACGTCGACGCTAAGCGTTATTTGTGTGCAACGCGGCCCGAATATTACGAAGGCCTGTCGGAAGACTCCAAGCGCAGCTTGAAGCTGCAAGGTGGAATTTTTTCTAAAGCCGAAGCCGATCAGTTCATCGCTGAACCTGGTGCACCCGATGCCGTGCGCTTGCGTTTGTGGGACGATTTGGCCAAGCAGCCCACGCTTCAAACCCCTGGCCTTTCGCACTACATGCAAATTGCAAGACGCTGCGCTTTAAGCGCTTGAGCTGCGTATGACGTGGACAGTGCTTTTCATTGTGCTCTTTGGCGCACTGCTGCATGCCAGCTGGAATGCGCTGGTCAAATCCAGCACCGACAAAACCTTGGACACGGCGCTCATTCATGTGCTGTGTTCTGTGCTGGCCATGCCTGTGTGTTGGTATGTCGGTCCGCCACCGCCTGAATCTTGGCCTTACATTTTTGGCTCGTTGGTGGTGCATGTCGGGTATTACTTTGCCTTGGCCGGCGCATACAAGCACGGTGATTTGGGTCTCACGTACCCCTTGATGCGGGGTACGGCGCCCATGTTGGTGGCCATGGCTTCATTCGGTTTAATGGGGGAGACTTTGTCACATCTGGCGTGGTTGGGTGTGGCTAGCATTTGTGGCGGCGTGTTGCTTTTGGGCTTTACCAAGGCATGGTGGTCTCATCGAAAAGCCATTGTGTTTGCCTTAAGCAATGCGATCATGATTGCCATCTACACTGTGATTGATGCCAAGGGTGCTCGCAACTCAGGCCACGTGGTGCAGTACATCAGCATGTTGTTTGTGCTGGATGGTTGGCCTTTTGCTGCCCTGGTGTTCATGCAGCGTAAAGGTCAAGTGTGGCCCTATGTGCGCACACGTTGGCCTGTGGCAACAGGGGGTGCACTTGCCTCCATCGGCTCTTATTCCATTGCGCTGTGGGCCATGACGGTGGCGCCTGTGGCCATGGTGGCCGCGCTGCGTGAAACATCGGTATTCTTTGCGGCCCTTATTGGCGCATGGTTCTTGAAAGAGGTCTGGACACGGCAAAGAATTGCAGGCACGGTGGCTATTTTGTCGGGTGTGGCAGCGCTTCGTTTAGGTTAACGCAAACAGGATTCAATCATGGCAACACAACAGTTTCCAACGCAGGCCAAAATTGTGATTGTGGGTGGCGGCATTGCCGGTTGCTCGGTGGCTTATCACTTGGCCAAGCTGGGGCAAACCGATGTGGTTTTGCTGGAGCAGGGCAAGTTAACCAGCGGTACCACGTGGCATGCGGCTGGCTTGGTGGGGCAGATGCGACCCAATCGCAACATGACGCGCATGAGCAAATACGGCATTGAACTTTATTCAACGCTGGAAGCAGAAACTGGATTGGCCACTGGCTGGAAACAATGTGGCAGCGTGAATGTGGCGCGCACGCCTGAGCGCATGAAAGTGCTGCGCAAACAAATTGCTTTGGCGCGCAGCTTCGGCGTGGAAGTGCATGAAATCACGCCCAAGGAAGTGGGTGAACGTGCCCCCTTGCTGCGCACCGATGATTTGGAAGGCGGCATTTGGATCCCAGGAGATGGCAAAGCCAATCCTGCCGATTTGTGCATGTCTTTGGCCAAGGGCGCACGCCAAAATGGCGTGAAGATTTTTGAGGACATTGAAGTCACGGGTGTTGAGTTGCATGAAGGCCGCGTGAAAGGCGTCAAAACCAAACAAGGTGACATTCAGTGCGACATTTTGGTGAATTGTGCGGGGCAATGGGCGCGTCAATTTGGTCAGTTGGCAGGTGTCAACGTGCCTTTGTATTCGGCTGAACACTTCTACATTGTGACGGACAAAATTGAAGGCATTCACCCCATGTGGCCCGTGGTGCGCGACCCCGACGGGTACATTTATTACAAAGAAGAAGTCGGCGGTTTGGTGATGGGCGGATTTGAGCCTGTGGCCAAGCCCTGGAACGTGCACCCCATTCCTTCTACCTTCCAATTTGAACTCTTAGGCGAAGATTGGGATCAGTTTGAAATCCTGATGGAAAACGCCATTCAACGCACGCCTTGCTTAGAAACAGCCAAGGTCAAAATGTTGCTAAATGGCCCCGAAAGTTTCACGCCTGATGGCAATTTCATTTTGGGTGAAGCGCCTGAAGTGCGAAATTATTTTGTGTGCGCGGGCTTCAATTCAGCGGGCATTGCCAATTCAGGTGGTGCCGGTCGCTTGATGGCCGAATGGATTGTGGGCGGAGAGCCCAGTGTCGATTTGTGGGACGTGGATGTACGGCGATTCGGCCCCTTCACAGGCAACCGGAAAGCATTGTCTGAAAGAACTGCCGAAACTTTGGGCTTGCACTATGCCATGCGCTGGCCGCGCCAAGAGTTGCAAACTGTTCGGCCTTTGAGGTGCTCGCCGCTGTATGACATCTTGGCTGCCAAGGGCGCCGAGTTTGGCAGCAAGAACGGCTGGGAGCGTGTGAACTATTTCAAACCAGCGGGAGCCGCGCCTGCGCGCGATACGCTGGACACCCCCGACTGGTTGCCCTGGATGCAAGCCGAGCAACAGGCCACGCGAGAAGCCGTGGCGCTTTACGATCAAAGCTCGTTTTCTAAGTTATGGGTGCAAGGCCCCGACGCACTCAGTTTCCTGCAACACATGTGCGCCAATGATGTGGATGTGGCAATCGGCAAAATGGTTTACACGCCTTTGCTCAACGATCAAGGCGGTTTTGAGAGTGACCTCACGGTGATTCGTTTGGCCACCGATCGCTTCATGATTGTGACGGGATCGGGACAAACCACGCGTGACCTTGACTGGTTGCAACGTCATGTGACATCTGAAATGCGAGTCTACATCAACGATGTGTCCGCTCAGTTTTGCGTGCTGTCCCTGATGGGGCCGCGCTCTGCAGAATTGATGGCGCGTGTCTGTCCAGATGATTTGTCACCAGCCAGCTTGGCGTTTGCCCACACCCGTGAAATTGATGTGGGTCATGCCAAAGTGCGCGCTGCACGCATGAGTTATGTGGGGGGTCCGGGCTATGAGCTGTATGTGCCAGTCGAAATGACGCGCCATGTCTATCTCGCTTTGCAATCTGCAGGCCAGGACTTGGGTTTGCGAGATGCGGGCTATTACGCATTGGATGCGTTGCGCATTGAGCGCCAAAGACGCGCGTGGGGCGCAGAAATGGGTCCTGATGAAACCCCTTTTGAAGCCGGCTTGTGGGCCGGTGTCAAACTGGACAAAGTCTCAGATTTCAAAGGCAAGAAAGCATTGCTTGCGCGCAAAGCGCAAGCTCAGGTGTCGCTTGACAAAAAGTTGGTCAAGATTGTGGCCAAAGACCCGCAGTTCTTTTTGTGGGGTGGTGAGCCTCTGAATGTGAATGGCCAATTTGTGGGGGAAATTACATCTGCAGGTTGGGGCTTCGAGGCTGGTGCAATGGTGGCACTTGGCTACATTCGAGGCGATTGGGCGCGCAAACCGATTTCGCAATTGCAGGCCCAAGCCGAACTGTGGGGCGTGCCCATCGATGTGGTGATTGACGAGGCCAGCTAAGGGCTTGCCTTGGGGCTGCAGTACACAGGCATAATTTAGGCTGTGCTCAGTGTATTTCTGGGCGTAGGAATTGGCATGACTCTTTTGGCTATTTTGTTGGGCACCTTGGCGGCCGGCATTGGCAGTGTGTGGTTGGCAGCTTGGCTAAGCTTTGGCATTGTGAGCCGTTATACGCAGCACATGCTCAGCTTGGCGGCAGGTGCGTTGCTGGCCACTGCTTTTTTGCATTTGTTGCCTGAAGCTTTTGAAGCGGGCGTCGAACCCCACAACCTTTTTGTGACCTTGTTGTTTGGCCTGCTGTTTTTCTTCTTGCTAGACAAGGCAGAGCTTTGGCATCACGGTCATGAGCACCACCATGGTCATGACCATAATCATGACCATGCACATGTCCATGATCATGGCGCACCATCCAAACCCTTGGCGGGTGGCTGGGCCATTTTGGCGGGTGACAGCGTGCACTGTTTTGGCGACGGTGTGCTAATTGCTTCGGCCTTCATGGTGGATTTGCGTTTGGGCATTGTGGCTGCGTTGGCGGTGCTGGCCCACGAAGTGCCGCATCACATGGGCGACTTGGTGGTGCTGCGCGAAGGTTCACGCAGTCGTCAAACTGCTGTTTTGAAAGTTTCTTTGGCGGGTGCCATCACAGCCTTGGGCGGTGTGACGGGTTATGCCTTGCTTGACCAATTGCATGGCATTTTGCCGTACATGCTGGCCATTGCCAGCAGCAGTTTTATTTATGTGGCGCTGGCCGATTTGATTCCGCAGCTTCAAAAGCGCTTGAGCTCTCGCGAAACGGCCGCCCAAATTGTGTGGTTGCTTGCGGGCATGGGCTTGGTCAGCGGCGTCAGCTTGTTGGCCCATTCGTCCAGCCTGCACTGATTGCATGGCCTGCACTCACGCCGCTTATGATTTGGCGCAGGGCAGACCCGGTGTGTTGCACCACTCACTCCAGCTGCCAGGATACAAACGCGTCACACCCAGGCCCGCCAATTCCATGGCCAAGAGGTTGGGCACGGCGCTAACACCACTGCCGCAGTGGTGAACCACGCTGGCAGGCTCACGACCCGCCAAAATTGTGTCAAATTCAGCACGCAACAGTTCGGGTGATTTGAAAAAACCCTCGGCTGTTAAGTTTTCATTGAAGGGGCGATTTAACGCACCTGGAATGTGACCGGCCACAGGATCGATGGGCTCCATTTCGCCGCGGTAGCGCGCAGCACCTCGGGCATCGATGAGGGTGAGGTTGGGGTGTCCGATTTGGGGCGCCAGTTGCGCTGTGCTGACCCACTCGCGCAGTGCCGGCTTCAATTCAAACGCGGGGGTGCCCGTTGTAGTGGGTGAAGTGGGTCCGACATCCAGTGCACCGCCAGCAGCTTGCCAGGCTTGCAGGCCCCCATCGAGTACGGCCACCGCATCATGACCCAACCATTTGAGCATCCACCACAAGCGGCCACAATAGTTGGCGCCATTGCGGTCGTAAACCACGGCCTGCATGTGATTTTGAAACCCCAAGCTGGCAAGCCATGCAGCGACTGTTTCGCGCGCTGGCAAGGGGTGACGCCCACCATTCATGGCTGTGGCTTTGTGTGTGCTGAGGTGGCGGTCTAAATGCGCTTGATGCGCCCCCTGAATTCGTGCCGTCTCAAACATCACATCGGCCATTTCAGGTTTCATCAAATCGCAGCTGCAATCGAACACCTTGTAGGCTTGTCCAGATGCTTGTAACTCTTTGAGTTGTTGCACAGAAATGAGGGTGGTGTACATCAGATGCATCCTTGCAGTGTCAATGATCTTCCGTGGGCAGCGGTACGACGCTGCGCGCTCGCAGCGCTGTGGCAGCAATGGCACTGAGCACAATGACGCAGATGCCAGCCCAGCCGATGAAGGGAATTTGATCGCCAAATAAAACCAAACCAAACAAAGCAGAAAACACAATGCCTGAATATTGCAAATTGGCCACCACCATGGTGGCGCCATCGTTGTAGGCGCGGGTCATGCACCATTGGCCCAATGCCGCCAAAATACCCATGGGCAACAGCAGCCAAGCTTGCGGCCACACCCATTCGCTGGTGCCTGTAAAGAACATGCTGACAGCCCCAGTGACGGTGGCGCCCAAAGAGAAGTAAAACACGGTGCGCTCGACCGGTTCACCCTCTCGTCCCAGGGCTGCAACTTGCAAATAAGCCATGGCAGCAATCATGCCGGATGAGACCCCGACCAGGCCCGCCACAATTTGGTTTTGCTCAAAGGTGGGGCGCAAAATCATGATCACCCCCACAAAACCCACCAACACAGTCAGGGCGACGGGCAATTGCTGTTTGGCATTTTGCAAAGACCCGGCCCAAATGGTGCTGCCGACTAAAAATGCGGCCACCCACACGCCGCTCATGTAGTTCAAGGTCATGGCCGTGGCCAAGGGCAAATAGGCGATGGCATAAAACCATGCGGCCAAGGATGTGACGCCCACCACAGAGCGCCAAATGTGCATTTTAGGCACTGAGGTTTTGAGTGAAATACCTTGGCGCTGGCAAGCGATTGCCATGATCAAGGTGCCAATGGCGCCTCGGTAGCAAACCAACTCAAAGGTGTTGAAGTGGGTTGACGCAAACTTCACACACACACTCATGGTTGAGAAAAACAGCGAGGCCAGAACCATCCAGAGTGCTTGCATGCGCTTCAGTCGGTAAGGGACGGGCCCATTTTTTGGCGGTACCACTCGTGGAAATGTTGCATGCCATCTTCCATGGGGCTTTGGTAGGGGCCCACTTCGTTGTCGCCGCGCTTGAGCAAGGCTTTGCGACCGGCGTCCATGCGCTCGCCAATTTCATCGTCCTCGATGCATGTTTCCATGTAGGCCGCTTGCTGCGCTTCCACGAACTCGCGCTCGAAAGCGACAATTTCTTCGGGATAGTAAAACTCCACCATGTTCATGGTTTTGTCGGGACTGATGGGGTGCAAGGTAGAGACCGTCAGCACATGGGGGTACCACTCCACCATGATGTGGGGGTAATAGGTGAGCCAAATGGCGCCGAAGTCGGGCACGGCACCCTGCCGATATTGCATCAGTTGCTCTTGCCAGCGCTGGTAAACCGGACTGCCCGATTTGCCCAATCGATTGGCGATGCCGACGGTTTGTACCGAAAACTCTTTGCTGAACTGCCAACTCAAATCGTCGCAGGTGACGAAATTTCCCAGTCCGGGGTGAAAGGGCTCGACATGGTAATCCTCGAGATAGACCTCGATGAAGGTTTTCCAGTTGTAGTTGCACTCGTGCATCTCAACGTGGTCGAGTTTGAACCCTGTGAAGTCCAAAGCTGCGCGGGGGCCCATGCCTGCAAGGTCGGCAGCCACATCGCGGCCGTTGTCTTCAAACAGCAAGCCATTCCACTCTTGGAGTGGGTAATTTTGAAGGTTCAGGCACGGATCTTGGGCAAAATGAGGGGCCCCTAGCAAATCGCCTGAAGGTGAATAGGTCCAGCGGTGAAGGGGGCAGACAATGTTGCCACCAGCGCTGCCCTTTTGTTGGGTATGAAGTGAGCCTCGGCCTTGAAGCATCACCGCTTGGCGGTGCCTGCAAATGTTGGAGACCAATTCAACGCCGCCCTCGGAACGCACCAAAGCGCGGCCTCCGGCTTCTTGGGGCAGGGCGTGATAGTCCCCGATCTCGGGGACGGACAGTTGATGACCCACATACTTGGGGCCTTGCTGAAAAATGCTTTTCAGCTCGCGCTGAAACAGCGCATCATCAAAATAGCTTGAAACTGGTAGTTGGCTTGCGGCCTGCTGCAGTTGAAGACTTAAATCAGACATGGGTGACCTGACCTAGAGACTCCCCCTATGAAGGGGCAGGAACAATGCGGGAGCCTAAGGGCATGCCCGCAAAAAAAACGGACCGAAGTCCGCGATGAAGGGGAATTGTACCCCCTGGTCAGCAATTTCGGAGTCAAGTCGCCCTAAAATGCCCCTCTTTAGATAGATTCAAGCCATGCCAAAAGCCACTTCCACTCCAGCCAAAGCGCTTGCCTCGCAGGCCGTTCCTGAAAGCTACGAAGAGGCTGTTCAAGAGTTGGAGCAGCTGTTGGCCAAACTTGAGTCTGGCCAATTGCCTTTGGATCAATTGCTCACCCACTACCAACGCGGCGCCACCTTGCTGGCTTATTGCCGTGAACGCTTGGCGGCCATCGAAAACCAAATCAGTGTGTTAGATGAGGGCAGCCTCAAGCCTTGGGATGGCGTATGAGTGAAGCTTTCTCCGGCGCATTCAATTTCAAAGCTTGGTCTGAAGCCAGACTGGCGCAGGTTGAACAAGTTTTAAAACAAGGCATCGATGGCCAGGCACCCGCAGGTTTGGGCGAGGCCATGCGCTATGCCGTCCTCGATGGCGGCAAACGCTTGCGTCCCTTGTTGGTGCTTGCCGCAGCAGAAGCAGTGGGAGTTGATCTGGAGGCAGCCAGTGTGTCCGATCAGCCTGCAACCGTAGCGGCATTTCGTGCGGCTTGTGCGGTCGAATTGATCCACGCTTATTCTTTGGTGCATGACGACATGCCCTGCATGGACAACGATGTGTTGCGCCGAGGCAAGCCCACCGTGCATGTGAAATACGGCGAGGCACAAGCCCTGTTGGTGGGGGATGGCTTGCAGGCCTTGGCCTTCGAATACCTCACACCATTGGATGGCAGCACGGATTTGCAAGTGCAAGCTTTGCAAGTGGGTTTGCTGGCCAGAGCGGCCGGCTACCAGGGCATGGCCGGTGGTCAAGCCATTGACTTGGCCAGTGTTGGCTTGCCTTTAACCGAAGCTCAGTTGCGTCAAATGCACCGACTTAAAACTGGTGCACTTTTGCTGTGCAGTGTGCAACTGGGCGCCGTCAGTGCGGGTAAGCCCAGTACGGTGGTGGCTGAGTCGTTGTCACACTATGCGCAAAGCTTGGGGCTGGCGTTTCAAGTGGTAGACGATATTCTGGATGTCACCTCAGACTCGGTCACGCTGGGCAAAACGGCGGGCAAAGATGCCGCGGCTGACAAGCCCACCTATGTGTCTTTGCTCGGCCTGACGCAAGCACAAGAATTGGCCCAACAACTCCATGCAGAATCGCTGGCCGCATTGAACGCCAGTGGTTTGAGCACCACCGCCACAGCTGCATTGCGTGCCTTGGCAAGTCAAGTGGTGGAACGGAAAAACTAACATGCTTGAATCGATTCATTCACCCACTGACTTGCGAAAACTGCAGCGTAGCGATTTGCCACGAGTGGCCGCTGACGTCCGGCAATGTGTGCTCGACAATGTGTCGAAGACGGGTGGCCATCTCAGCTCCAACCTGGGCACCGTAGAGCTCACGGTGGCTTTGCATTACGTCTTCAACACGCCTGAGGATCGCATCGTGTGGGACGTGGGTCATCAAACTTACCCGCATAAAATTTTGACAGGACGCCGTGAGCGCATGCCCACGCTTCGCCAACTGGGCGGTCTGTCGGGCTTTCCACGACGCGACGAAAGTGAATACGACACCTTTGGCACAGCGCATTCTTCCACCAGTATTTCTGCGGCTTTGGGAATGGCCATCGCCGCGCGTCAAAAGGGGGAGTCACGTCATGCGATCGCTGTGATCGGTGATGGCGCCATGACGGCCGGCATGGCCTTTGAAGCCTTGAACAACGCGGGCGTTGAAGACTGCAAGTTGTTGGTCATTTTGAATGACAACGACATGTCCATCAGCCCACCTGTGGGGGCCTTGAATCGCTATTTGGCGCAGCTCATGAGTGGCCGCTTTTATTCGGCAGCCAAAGAGATGGGCAAGACAGTGCTCAAGGGTGCACCGCCTTTGTTCGAATTGGCCAAACGTTTTGAAGAACATGCCAAAGGCATGGTGGTGCCCGCCACCTTGTTTGAAAAATTTGGTTTTAACTACATTGGCCCAATCGATGGCCATGATCTGGATTCGCTCATTCCGACGCTTGAAAACATCAAGCACTTGGACGGCCCCCAGTTTTTGCATGTGGTGACCAAAAAAGGGCAGGGCTACAAGTTGGCCGAAGACGACCCAGTCAATTACCACGGCCCCGGCAAGTTCGATCCCAAAGTGGGATTGGTTCCTGCCGTCACGCCGCCCAAGCCTGCTTTCATGCACATTTTCGGACAATGGCTCTGTGACATGGCGGCCCAAGATGACCGCTTGGTTGGCATCACGCCAGCCATGCGCGAGGGCTCGGGCATGGTGGAATTTCACAAACGCTTTCCAGCACGCTATTTTGATGTGGGCATTGCCGAGCAACATGCTGTGACGTTTGCGGCTGGCTTGGCCTGTGAGGGGCTCAAGCCCGTGGTGGCCATTTACTCGACCTTTTTACAGCGTGGCTATGACCAATTGATCCACGATGTGGCGCTGCAAAATTTACCGGTCGTGTTTGCGCTAGACCGTGCTGGTTTGGTGGGCGCAGATGGTGCAACCCACGCGGGTGCCTATGACATCGCGTTTTTGCGATGCATTCCCAACATGTCGGTGGCTTGCCCAAGTGATGAACGCGAGTGCCGGTTGTTACTCAGCACGGCGTATGCGCAAAACCATCCTGTGGCCGTGCGTTACCCCCGGGGTGCCGGTGTGGGACTTGAGGCGGGCACCGATCTGGCCGTTTTGCCATTCGGCAAAGCTGAGATTCGTCGGGAGGGCCAAAACCTTTGCCTTTTGGTTTTTGGCACCTTGCTGTACCCCGCGCTGGCGGTGGCTGAAAAACTCAATGCCACGGTGGTCAACATGCGTTGGGCCAAACCGCTGGACACCGAGATGCTGATGCGAATGGCGGCCAGTCACGATCGTTTGGTCACGCTGGAGGATGCGTGTGTGATGGGCGGCGCAGGCAGCGCTGTGGGCGAGTTTTTGCAGCAGGCCAATGTGTCCAAGCCCTTGTTATCATTGGGGCTTCCTGACCAGTTCATCGAGCATGGTGACCCCGTCAAACTGATGGCCCTTCTAGGTCTAGATGCCCCGGGCATTGAACGCGCCATTGCCAGCCAATGGCCTTCTTTCATTTCATAAGAAAGGTTCGGTCTGAAGGGTAAACCCCTCCAGCTGAGTTTTTCTTTTTTTCTACAATCGGTAGTTGTTATTTTCCTCGGAGTCAATATGGATTTCTTATTAGCCCTGTCCAAAAGGATAGACCAGCTCAGTGAATGGATTGGTAAGTGGGTGGCTTGGCTGGTGCTGGCATCGGTGCTGGTCAGTGCTGCCAATGCCATTTCACGCAAGGCATTCAATCTCAGCTCCAACGCTTTTCTTGAAATTCAGTGGTACATGTTTGCTGCTGTTTTCATGTTGGCAGCAGGCTATACATTGATGCGCCAAGAGCACGTGAAAATTGACGTGGTGTCGGGCCGCTTTTCCAAAAGAACCCAAATCTGGATTGACATTGCAGGCATTTGCTTTTTCTTGTTTCCCTTTGTCATTTACATCATCAAACTGGCCATGCCTTTGGTCATCAATGCGTACGTGACGCAAGAGATGTCTTCCAATGCAGGTGGCCTCATTCGCTGGCCTGTGTTCGCCATGCTGCCTTTGGGCATGTTGTTTTTGGGCATTCAAGGCATTTCTGAATTGATCAAACGCTTCGCGTTTTTGCAGGGCATGATCCCCGATCCAAGTAAAAAACAAGGTGCCAAAACGCCTGAGGAAGAATTTGCTGAATTCTTGTTGCAAAAAGAAGTGGCTGCACGTGAAGCGGCTCAAATCGGAGCCCAAAAATGACTGAATTTCTGATCGCCAACATGGCGCCGATCATGTTCGTGTCACTGATCATCTTTTTGATGTTTGGTTATGCGGTCACCTTCTCATTGGCTGCTTGCGGCTTGTTCTTTGGTTTTGTGGGCGTTGAGCTGGGTGTCATCCAAGCCAGCTTCCTGCAAAGCTTGCCTTTGCGCATGTTTGGCATCATGCAAAACGACACCTTGCTGGCCATTCCATTTTTTACCTTCATGGGTTTGATTTTGGAACGATCTGGCATGGCGGAAGATTTGCTGGACACCATTGGCCAGCTGTTTGGTCCCATTCGTGGTGGCCTGGCCTACGCCGTGATTTTTGTGGGTGCCATGTTGGCCGCCACAACCGGTGTGGTGGCCGCTTCTGTCATTTCCATGGGCCTGATTTCTTTGCCAATCATGTTGCGTTACGGTTATGACCGCCGTATCGCGGGCGGTGTGATTGCCGCTTCTGGCACTTTGGCGCAAATCATTCCGCCTTCATTGGTCTTGATCGTGTTGGCGGACCAATTGGGCAAGAGTGTGGGTGATCTGTACAAGGGCGCTTTCATTCCAGGCTTCGTGCTGACAGGCTTGTATGTGGGCTACATTGTCCTCATCAGCTTTATCCGTCCTCAGTGGGTGCCTGCATTGCCATTGGAGGCACGCACCATCAAAGAATCAGACGGTAGCTCGGGCTTGCGCTCCTTGTCCATCTTGACGGTCATCTCTGTGGCCATGTCTGTGGCTTTTGCCAAGTGGTTGCCCGACACAACACCAACAGACGAAACCATTGTGGTGTCCATGTGTGTTGGCGTTGGTTTTGCGTTCTTTGCTGCCATTGTCAACAAAGCGACCAAAATGGGTCTGCTGTCCAACATGGCTGAACGTGTCACGTTTGTGTTGATTCCGCCGCTTGCCTTGATTTTCTTGGTGCTGGGTACCATTTTCTTGGGCATTGCAACGCCCACAGAAGGCGGTGCCATGGGCGCTGTTGGCGCCTTGGTGATGGCGCTGGCACGCAATCGCATCGACATGAAACTGATCCGACAGGCCATGGACTCCACCATGAAACTGTCTTGCTTCGTGTTGTTCATTCTGATTGGTGCCACGGTGTTCAGCTTGGCTTTCCAAGGGGTTGACGGTCCTATCTGGGTAGAGCATTTGTTGTCTGGTTTGCCAGGCGGCCAAATGGGCTTCCTCATTGTGGTGAACATTTTGGTGTTCGTCTTGGCCTTCTTCTTGGATTTCTTTGAGTTGGCCTTCATCATCATCCCGCTGATTGGGCCTGTGGCCGAGAAGCTGGGCATTGATTTGGTCTGGTTCGGCGTATTGATTGCCGTCAACATGCAGACCTCATTCATGCACCCACCTTTTGGCTTTGCCTTGTTTTATTTGCGCAGTGTTGCGCCTGCAGATGACTACATCGACAAAGTCACCAAGCAACCTGTCAAGAAAATCACCATTGAGCAAATTTACTGGGGCGCTGTGCCATTTGTGATCATCCAAATCATCATGGTTGCACTGATCATTGCCTTCCCCGGTTTGGTTTCCAGTGGTCAGTCCAAGGAACCTACGGTAGATGCAGAAGCGGTTTTGATGCAGATGCGTGCAGACACGGCCACCGATGCCGCTGCCGAAGCCGCTCAGACCAGCGATGCAGATCAGGTCGATCCTGTGAAGGCGCTGATGGAGTCTATGAAAGAAGATCAAGGTAAAAAACCTTGAATTGAATGAAGACCTGCCTCTGTAAAGGGGGCAAGTCTTTGTGGCCTTGCTCTGATGCTAGACAACAAAAAACCCGCCTAGGCGGGTTTTTTGTTTTGCATGACAATTGCTGCCAATGAAGGCAGCGATTGAGATTACAGCTTCTGTGTTTCCATGAAGTTGTTCATGCGTGACTCAGCCAAGCTGAACCACTGATTGGCTTCGCGACGGAAGTTGGAGTAATCGGCAAAGATTTTTTTCCAGGCTGGGTTGGAGTTGTTCAAGTCGGAGTAAACCTGTTGTGAAGACTTGAATGCAGCTTCCATGACGTCTTTGGGGAATGCGCGCAACTTGGCGCCTTGACCAATGAGGGTCTTGAGAGCGGCTGGGTTTTTGTAGTCGTACTTGGCTTGCATGTCTGTGTGGGCATAAGCAGCGGCACACTCCACAATTGCTTTGTAGTCGCTAGACAAACCTTCGAAGGCCTTTTGGTTGACGTACAAGGCCAACTGTGGACCCACTTCCCAGAAACCAGGGAAATAGTAGTTTGGTGCCACTTTGTTCAGACCCAATTTGAGGTCGTCATAAGGGCCAACCCACTCGGCTGCATCAATGGTGCCTTTTTCCAGGGCTTGATAAATCTCGCCGCCAGGAATGTTTTGGGGCACGACACCCAAGGGTTCCAACACTTTGCCACCGAAACCACCCACGCGGAATTTCAGACCTTTCATATCGGCCAAAGATTTGATCTCTTTGCGATACCAGCCGCCCATTTGAACGCCTGTGTTGCCCATTGGGAAGTTGACGATGCCCACTTTGGCGTAGAACTCACGGAACAGCTTCAAGCCATTGCCTTCGTACATCCAAGCAGTCATTTGACGGCTGTTGAGGCCGAAAGGAATGGCGCAGTCCAAAGCGTAAGTTGGATCTTTGCCAAAGAAGTAATAAGGCGCCGTGTTGGCCATTTCGACGGTGCCGTTTGACACGCCATCGAGCACGCCAAAGGGAGGCATCAATTCGCCAGCTGCGTGAGTGGTGATGGTGAACTTGCCGCCAGACAATTCGCCAACTTTCTTGGCAAACACGTCACAAACACCGAACAATGTGTCGAGTGATTTGGGGAAGCTGGAAGCAATGCGCCAGCGCAAAGTGGCTTGAGCGTGAACCGCTGGGGCTACGCCTGCGGCCAAGACGCCAGCAATACCGGCATTTTTAATAAGGGAACGACGATCCATGGGGTTCACTCCGGAAGTCTAGGTTGAAGAATTCAGGTCGCCAAGACGACACTGATGACTGGTGACAGTCATGACCCTATTGTAGGAAATTTGAGACCCCCATTTGCGGGGGTTTTCCCTGCGCTGGATCAGGCTTCAAGCGGCTGTTTTCGGGGCTTTAAATTCCACCAAGGAAGCTCTTTGCGCAGCGAGTGGACGTTTCCAGACTGATTGGTTTGATAACCTGGCATGCCTTGCAAGGTGTTTTGCCAATCGGCATGTGCCAAATGTTGCCTGAGGGCGGACACAGGCGGGGCATCCAGCGCACTTTTCAGGCAGGCCAACCAATAATTTTCAGTGACCAAGGGAATGAAGTCGAGTCCGCTTGCCAAGGCTGCGCTTTCAATGGCCAAGCCTGTGTCTGCTTGACCAGATGCTATGCAGGTGGCCACGGCACTGTGCGAGGGTTCTAGCCGTTCATACCCCCTCAATTGTTCTGGTTTGATGTGCTGGTTCATGAGCAGTTCGTCCAGCAGCAGTCGGGTGCCAGTGCCCAGCCCTCGGTTGACGTACCGAAAGCGACCTGTGACGACATCTTCAAGCGTGCGGATGTTCAAGGGGTTGCCGGCTTTGACCAGCAAACCCTGGGTGCGTCTGGCAAAGCCAATCAGTTTGTGGTGGCCAGGCTTGAAAAGCGGTTTGTAAGTGACGGCCGATAAGCTTTTGTCATTGGGCTGTGACAGCGTGTGAAAACCGGCCATTTCACAACGACCTTCGTTCAATGCGCGAATGGCATCGACACTGCCGCAAAATCGAATGTCGAGGTGCAGGGATTGGCGCGCGGTGGACTCACGCAGTCGCACCAACGCATCGTCATGGCTTGCGTACAGCGTGAGCAAATGTGCTTCGGGGTCAAATGCCACCGCAAAGGTTCTTTCCAATTCGGCCATCAGTGATTCGATGGGCGCGGCCAAACGGGCCTGAGCTTGCCGCTCCGCCCACAACAGCTTGCCTGCAAATTCTGACAACTCGGCAGGCATGCCCTTTTCCCAGATGATCAGATTTTGATTCAGTCTTTGTTCCCATTTTTTCAACTCCCCCCACACATGCCGATAGGACATGCCCAATGATTTGGCCGCGGCTGCGATAGAGCCCTGCTCTCTGACGGCTTGAAGCAGGTCCATCAAGGGGTTGCGCAACAAGGCTTGCTGTCGCTGCGTGGGCGCATCGGCAGTTTGTGGCGGCATGAACTCAGGCCCCCAACTGTAGGAAAGATCAATTTTTGGCACGGCTCAAGTGTGCCTTATTTAAGACCTTGTCACAGCCTCAGGCGTGATGACTTATGCACGGCAGTTCATAGCGGATCACCCGTCTGGTTCAGGGTATTCAAAACAGCTAGCATCGGGCCACATTTGATGCTTTATGAACACTTTTTCTGACAGCGCTGTGACTGCGTTTTACCTCATCACCACTTTGGATCCAGGCCTTTGGTCCATAGCGGGCCGGTCTTTGGGCGTCAGTGCCACGGCATGTTTGCTGGGATGTGTCTTGGGCATCGGATTGGGGGCTTATCTGGCGGTGTCGCGTTTTCCTGCCAGGCCCATGGTGCTCACACTTTTAAACACCTTTCTGGCGCTGCCTTCCGTGGTGGTGGGGCTCGTTATTTACCTGTTGCTGTCACGCACCGGCCCCCTGGGCTTCTTGGGCTGGCTTTTTAGTTTCAAAGCCATGGTCTTGGCGCAACTGGTGTTGGTGATCCCGGTGGCCGCAGCCCTCACACGCCAAGTTGTCGAAGACGTGGATGTGGCGCACGGTGAGCAGTGGCGATCGTTGGGGGCGGGCAATTTGGTTCGGGGCGCTTTGCTGGCGTGGAACGAGCGGTTCGCTTTGCTGACCGTGGTGGTGGCTTGTTTTGGCCGCGCCATATCGGAGGTTGGCGCCGTCATGATTGTGGGCGGCAACATCGAAGGTTTTACGCGTGTGATGACCACGGCCATTGCGCTCGAAACAAGCAAAGGTGATTTGCCTTTGGCATTGGGCTTGGGTTTGGTCTTGCTGATCATTGTGGGTTGCTTGAATGTGCTGCTCACGCTTTTTCGAAACTGGCAAGTCAGATACCAGTCTTCAAAACCCAGCAGCTTGCGAGGATGGGTGGCATGAAACCACTGATTGCATTGAAGCATGTCAGTTTGAAACTGGGTCACGTGCAAGCACTCCACGATGTGAGCATGACGATACATGCAGGCGAACAAGTGGCCTTGATTGGTGCCAATGGCTCCGGCAAGAGCACCTTGCTGCGCGTCTTGAACGGTTTGCACCGCATCACCGAAGGTGAGCTGCAATTGGCCCAATGCCGACAAGCCATGCTGTTTCAGCGCCCCCACATGTTGCGCACCAGCAGTTTGAGCAATGTGGCCTTGGGTTTGTGGTTGGACCGAAGTTTGGGCTTGCGCTGGCACCAAGCCAAAGCACGAGCGTTGGCTGCTTTGTCGGTGGTGGGCTTGTCGGGTGTGACGATGCAAAACGCAGCCACGCTGTCGGGCGGACAACAGCAACGCTTGGCGTTGGCGCGGGCCTGGGCCAAGCAACCCGAGCTGCTGTTCTTGGATGAGCCCACAGCCAGTTTGGACCCACCCGCCAAACGAGAGATTGAAGCTTTGGTGCAAGAAATGATTGCCCCCAACGACAAACCGTCGCCCATGACCTTGGTGTTTGCCAGTCACAACTTAGGCCAGGTCAAGCGCTGGGCCAGTCGTGTGATTTACATCGAGCAAGGCCGCATATTGGCCGACTTGCCCACTGAAGATTTTTTCAACCCTGTGTGTTTGGCACAGCACAGCCACCCGGCATTTTTATTCCTTCAAGGAGAAACAGCATGAGAGTCCATTCCAAACTAACTGTGAACGTCCAATGGCTCCGCGCCCTCGCGGTAGGGCTGGCGATTTTGACTGCCGGCTCTCAAAGCATGGCCCAATCGATCGTGATGTCGTCAACCACCTCCACTGAACAATCTGGCTTGTTTGCGCATTTGTTGCCAGCATTTAAAAAGGCCGCAGGCGTTGACATCAAAGTGGTGGCGCTGGGCACAGGGCAGGCCTTGGACATGGCGCGCCGCGGTGATGCCGATGTGGTCTTTGTGCATGACCAAGTGGCCGAAGAAAAATTTGTAGCAGACGGTTTTGGTCTGAAAAGATTTCCTGTGATGTACAACGACTTTGTGGTTGTAGGCCCTCAAGCAGACCCCGCCAATGCCAAAGGCAATGACATCAGTGCCGCTTTGAAAAAAATTGCCAGCAGCAATGCATCTTTCATTTCCAGGGGTGACAAAAGCGGCACCCATGCCGCTGAATTGCGATTCTGGAACCAAGCGGCATTGGCAGACAAGAAAGGTTCAGGTTACAAAGAATGTGGCTGCGGCATGGGGCCCGCACTCAACATGGGCGCCTCCACGGGCGCATACGTTCTGACCGATCGCGGTACTTGGCTGAACTTTAAAAACCGTGCCGACCTGAAGGTGTTGGTGGAGGGCGATGCCAAGATGTTCAACCAATATGGCGTGATGGTGGTCAACCCTGCCAAGCACGCGCACGTGAAGCAAGCAGATGCTCAGAAGTTTGTGGACTGGGTTGTTTCTGCCAATGGTCAGGCAGCCATTGCTGCTTACAAAATTGGCGGCGAGTCGGTCTTCTTCCCCAATGCCAACAAGTAATGGGCCAACGCTAATTCAGTGATTGAGTTAGCGCCCTGTGAAGCACACGGGCGCTGAAGGATCAATGGGCGGTCCTTCGTGTGTGTTCTTGGCGTGAGCCACGTCCATGTCTCGCGGCAAGGGCACCCCATTTTTGACGGCCAACACCTCGGCCATGATGCTGACCGCAATTTCGGCCGGCGTTTTGCTGCCGATGTAAATGCCAATGGGTCCGCGCAGTCGGGCCAGTGATTCTTCAGTTTGATCGAAATGTTCCATCATGCGTTGCTGGCGCAGCAAGTTGTTGCGGCGTGAGCCAATGGCGCCAATGTAGAACGCATCTGTTTCCAATGCCGCCAGCAAAGCCAAGTCATCGAGTTTGGGGTCGTGGGTGAGGGCGATGACGCAGCTGCGCCGATCGGCTTTGAAGCTGATGACCAAATCATCTGGCATGTCGTGTTTCACCGTCACACCAGCGACGGACCAAGCGCCTCTGTATTCTTCGCGCGGGTCGCAGACGGTGACGGCAAACCCGTTGAAGAGGGCCATGGTGGCCAAGTACTCCGTCATTTGACCTGCGCCAATCAGCAGCATGCGGTATTCGGGGCCAAAGGTGTTGATGAGCTGATGCGCGTCGATGTGCAGTTCACTGGGCGCGTCACTGGCATTGAGTGAGACCACGCCGGAGTTGAGATCGGTGCAGCGTTGTGTCAGTTGACCGCGCTCCAGCATGGCAATCAATTCGGCCAAACTGGTGGGATCGGGATTGAACTCCAGCAACAATTCGAGGGTGCCGCCGCAAGGCAAGCCAAAGCGATGTGCCTCATCGGCACTGATGCCATATTTCAATTGAATGGGTGCACTGTCAAGGATGGCATTGGCTTTGCTGTACTGTGCAATAAGGTCGTCCTCAATGCAGCCGCCCGACACCGAACCAACGACAGCACCGGTTTCACAAAGGGCCATGATGGAGCCTACGGGGCGAGGTGAAGAGCCCCAAGTTCTGACCACGGTAGTGAGCATGGCCCGCTGCCCAGCTTCTCGCCAAGCTTTGAGGGTTCGCAAAACCACAATGTCTAAATTTTCCATTTTGCGATGGCGGAATTAGCGGACCAAGGACCAGACGGCACCGGCGCCCACCAGCAAGGCCAACCAAACCCACATGGGTACTGAGCCTGTAGAAGGTGCAGATTCGGTCGCATCGTCAGTGGAAGCCGTTGTGCCTTGCGCCTGCGGGTACTTGGCTTGCAATGCATCATCAAAGCGTTTGAAGAAATCTTCGGCCAAAGATTTGGCAGCGCCATCAATGAGGCGTTGACCCAGTTGGGCCAACTTGCCACCGACGGTAGAGTGAACGGTGTATTGCAATTCGCAACCGTCGGCATGTGGATGCAAAGACACCTTGGACTCGCCTTTGCCAAATCCAGCCACGCCACCTTGTGCTTCAAAGTTCAAAGCGTAAGAGTTGGGTGCTTCAATGTCGGTTAATGTGACTTTGCCTGTGAATTTGGCAGACACGGGGCCAATTTTGATGGCCACGCCAACGTTGTACACATTGGCTTCTGTCAGTTCAAATTTGTCGCAACCAGGAATGCAAGATTTCAAAATGGCTGGGTCGTTTAAGGCGTCCCAAGCTTGTGCTTGCGCCACGTGCAATACGCGCTGTCCTTGCATGTCCATGATGAGAGTCTCCCAATGTTCAGTGTGATTTTAAGAGCTTAGACAAGGCACTGGCCAGTTCTTCTAAGCGCGATAAATTGTGGATGGCCAGCATGCCGTTCACATGCCGATTCAACACACTCGCTCCTGTGGCAATGGGGGCGTAGCCTTCAAAGCGCAACAAGGGATTGAGCCAGAGCAAAGAGCGGGTGTGCCGCTTGAGCCAAACAAGTTCTGAGTCTAGCGTCTCTGCTGTGCCTGTGTCCAAGCCATCGCTGATTAACAACACCACGGTGCGTCGGCCTGTGAGTTTTTTGGCATGTTGACTTCGGAATTGTGTGAGCGATTGGCCCAGCTGCGTCCCTCCCGCAAAATCTTTGATTTGCTGACTGGCCAGGGCCAACATGTCATCGGTGTCGCGCAGTTTGAACGCAGGGTTTAAATCGGTGAGGCCCGTACCAAATGCAAAAATTTGGCGGGGTGTGCCGCGGGTGGCTTGGTGCAAAAAGGCCAGCAACAAACGGGCGTAGCGCTCCATGGAGCCGGAGATGTCGACCAAGATGAGCAAGGGCAGGTCTTGGGGTTTGCGTTGCATGCGGGGCAAGCTCAAGACATCACCATCTTGCCGAGCTGCCAATTGCATGGATTTGGCCCAATGCACGCGTTCGCCGCGGCCGCCTGCGCGAGTTCTGCGGCCTTGAATCTGAGGGAGCGGCAGCTTGACGTGGCGGGCCAACTTTTCAACCAAGTTGAATTCGCTGGCGCTCAGACTTTGAAAGTCGGCCTGTTGCAAACGTTCTCGATTGCTGGCGCTCATGGCGGCATCGAACTTCAGCTCGTCTTCTTTGGGTTTGAGGGGGTCGTTGTTTTTGTTTTTGGCTGCAAGGGCTTCTTGCACACGTGATTTGCGGGGTATGCCCGGCGTGGCCGTCGGCGCCTTCGGTAGCAACTGCGAGAGCAATTGACGCGTGAGCTCGGGGTCTCTGAAAAAGGCAGAAAACATTTGGTCAAACACGACCAAGTCCTCTTGGCGGTTGACCAGGCATGCTTTGAGTGCCGCAGACAAATCGTCTTTGCGCTCAATGCCAACTAGCTCAGTGGATTCAATGGCCAAGCTGATGCGCGACGCATCCATGGGCAAACCGGCTCTGCGCAGCGCTCTTGCAAATCCCGTGATGTTGTCACTGAGTTTGCCAGTGCGTGCGTCACCCAACAGCATGATGTCAAAGTTTTAAGCGGCAGGTGGCGCGGGGGCCAGCAAATCGTCAAGCAAAGGCGTGATGGCCGCAATGTCCTCGCGCTGCTTGAACAAAATGCCCACGGTGTCTTGCACCACTTCAGGATCCAGCGTGAGCGTGTCCAAAGCAACCAGCGCTTTGGCCCATTCCACGCTTTCGGCAATGCCTGGTGCGCGTTGGAAGGCGCTGGCAAATGGCTGGCTGCGCAAGCGACCGACAAACTCGGCCACTTGCTCGGTGAGCTTGGCGCTGGCCTGAGGCACTTGCGAACGCACCACGGCCAATTCGCGTTCGCGATCGGGATAGTCCATCCACTGGTACAAGCAACGGCGCTTCACGGCGTCGTTCAAATCGCGGGTGCGGTTGCTGGTGAGAATGGTAACCGGTGCCACCTCGGCTTTGATCGTGCCCAGTTCCGGAATGCTGACCTGGTACTCGCCCAAGTACTCCAGTAAGAAAGCTTCGAAGGGTTCGTCGGTGCGGTCAACTTCATCAATCAGCAGCAGGGCGCCAGGTGCTTCGGTTTGCAGGGCCTCGAGCAAGGGACGCTTGACCAAGAAGCGTTTTTGGTAGACCTCGCGCTCAATGTCTTGGGGCGTGGCCGCAGAACCTGCATGCGAAGTCGCAGCGCGCATGTGCAGCAATTGCGCTGCATGGTTCCATTCGTAAAGGGCTTCACGTTGTTCCATGCCGTCGTAGCATTGCAATCGAATGAGCGGGCGACCCAAGACTTTGGCCAAAGCTTTGGCCAGCTCGGTTTTGCCCACCCCAGGTTCACCCTCTAAAAGGAGAGGGCGCTCTAATTTGAGGCTCAAAAAAACGGCGGTGATGAGCCGCCGTTCCGCGAAATAGCCCACGCCTTCTAAGGCCTGAGCAAGTTCGTCGATGCTTTTGAAAGTGTCTTTTGCGGTCATCCGTTCGCCTGTTTCACCGCCCTTTGAGTTTGCACGGTGATCAGGTGAGCGCGGTAGGCTTTTGAAGCGTGCAGGTCGGCATTGAGATCGGTAGAGTCTACCGCGACGCCAGCCACTGCTTCAGGGGTAAAGCTTTTGGTTAAAGCGGCTTCCATGCCAGCGTGTCGGAACACGCCATTGCCAGCACCGGTGATAGCCACGCGGGCACCGCCAGCGGTTTGGGCCACAAACACACCGACCAACGCAAAGCGTGAGGCGGGTTGGTTGAATTTGGCGTAAGCCGCTTTGGTGGGAATGGGGAAACTCACGGAGGTGATGATTTCACCGGCTTCCAAAGCGGTGGTGTACAGACCTTGAAAAAAGTCGTCAGCTTTGATGGAACGCTTGTCGGTGTTGACTGTAGCGCCCAAAGCCAACAAGGCGCTGGGGTAGCAGGCCGCAGGGTCGTTGTTGGCCACAGAGCCACCGAGGGTGCCCATGGAACGAACTTGCTTGTCGCCAATGCCGTTGGCCAAAGCTGCCAAGCCTGGAATGTTCTTTTGAACATCGGCGTTGTCGGCCACATCTTGGTGACGCGTCATGGCGCCAATGACGATGTTGCTGCCGTCTTTTTTGACGCCAGCCAAGCCACTGATGGCGGCCAGGTCAATCAAGGTTTCGGGCTGTTGCAGGCGCTGCTTCATGGCAGCGATCATGGTTTGACCACCGGCCAAAACTTGGCCGCCGGCTTGTGCCAGCTTTTGGGCGTCTGCCAAGGCAGTGGGGCGCTCGTAGTTGAATGCGTACATGGTAAATGCTCCGAATTTTGAATTAGGCCTTTGCGGCTTGAATGGCTTCCCACACACGATGCGGTGTGGCAGGCATGTCAAAGTCTTTGACGCCAACAGGTGCCAGTGCATCTAGCACGGCGTTGATCACAGCAGGAGGCGAGCCAATGGCGCCTGCCTCACCACAACCTTTGGTGCCCAAAGGGTTTGTGGTGCAAGGGGTGCACTCGTGACCAATGGCGAACTGAGGGAAGTCGTCGGCGCGAGGCATGGTGTAGTCCATGAAAGAGCCGGTTAAGAGTTGACCGGTTTCTTTGTCGTACACACAGTTCTCCATGAGCGCTTGGCCAATGCCTTGCACCAAACCGCCGTGCACTTGGCCTTCCACAATCATGGGATTGATGATGGTGCCGAAGTCGTCCACTGCAGTGAACTTGTCCACTTTGGTGACGCCGGTTTGAGGATCAATTTCCACTTCACAAATGTAAGTGCCCGCAGGGAAAGTGAAGTTGGTCGGGTCGTAGAACGCGGTCTCGTTCAGGCCTGGCTCCAACTTGTCCAAGGGGTAGTTGTGCGGCACATAAGCGGTGAGTGCGACGGTACCAAATGGGATCTTTTTGTCGGTGCCCTTGACACTGAATTCGCCGTTGGCAAAGTCAATGTCTGCATCGCCCGCTTCCATGAGGTGGGCTGCAATTTTCTTGGCCTTGGCTTCAATTTTGTCGAGAGCGCGCATGAGCGCCGCACCGCCCACAGAAATAGAGCGTGAGCCGTAAGTGCCCATGCCGAAAGGCACGCGGCCGGTATCGCCGTGAACGATGTCGACGTTTTCAACGGGAATGCCCAAGCGCGCTGCCACCACCTGTGCAAAGGTGGTTTCGTGACCTTGGCCATGGCTGTGTGAGCCGGTGAACACCGTGACGCTGCCTGTGGGGTGCACGCGCACTTCGCCGCACTCAAACAAACCAGCGCGAGCGCCCAAGGCACCTGCCACGTTGCTAGGGGCCAAGCCGCAAGCTTCGATGTAGCTGGAGTAACCAATGCCGCGCAGCAAACCTTTGGCCGCACTGGCCGCTTTGCGGGCAGGGAAGCCAGCCAAGTCGCCCAGTTTGTTGGCGTGGTTCATGAGGGCGTGGAAATCGCCGGTGTCGTACTGCAAAGCCACTGGCGTTTGGTACGGAAACTGTGTGATGAAGTTCTTGCTGCGAATGGCGTCTTGCGTCATGCCCAATTCGAAGGCGGCGCGCGACACAATGCGCTCGAGCAAGTAAGTGGCTTCTGGGCGACCTGCACCGCGATAAGCGTCAACAGGGGCAGTGTTGGTGAACCAAGCGTCAACCTCCACATAGACCTG
>JACCDH010348319.1_pt1 | contig 71938 bp, 74 predicted proteins | sample 7442481 | NCBI WGS metagenome assembly JACCDH01 (sample SAMN15323433, study PRJNA562643) | freshwater metagenome | isolation source: river surface water | place: USA:Blue River Watershed | collected 2017-08-15 | reverse complement strand
GGAACGAATTCCGCCAGGCGGGCAAGTCCGGCGGTGCGGGTCGGGGTCCATTCCATCCCCCGCCTCCTAGGCGCCGGGCAGCTGGCTCGTCAGCCCGGTCTTTGGGCTGGCGGGGTTATTCCCACTCGATTGTTTCCTGCCCTCATAACGGATTGAATTTGCTCGGTAAAGATTTTTTCACGACTCGCTATACCGTCAGCCAATCCGTCAAAACCTCGCGCTTCTGAAAACATTGGATTTTTCGGCTGCTTTCGCAAAATGCGCCTTCCGCCATCTATCGCCGAACACGGTGCAGGAGGCCCACCCAACATCGATCAAGTCCGCCCCGCCGTCTGCACGCTGCAGTACGATGCGTCATCGCCCATACCTCACTGGCTATACCGTCATCGCAGCCCAAAGCCATTCAACTCCCGCTCAGAGATTTAGATCTCGCACGGCGACGAACGCCCGGTTCGTTTCGGCAGCACGGCGTTCCTTCGCTTCTAACACCGCGATCAATGAGACCTTGCGCGAGAGGACCTCATAGAGGTCGAGTCCGTCAGCGCATATCAGATTGGTTTGCCGCCCACGCGAGAACGCTTCGAGCCCCTCGGTCGTGAAGCCGGAATTGCTAACGAACAGTCCACGCGACCACGACGCCTTTCCGCCGACTTTGCCCGAAAAGGTCATCAGATCGGCGAAGCCAATCTGAGGCCCGTGCCATTTCGCTTCCACCAGATAGGTCTGTCCATGCAGCTTGAAACTGCCATCGATCTGCTCGCCGACGAGACGGAACGAGCCGCGCGGTGCGAGCCCGAAGCCGGCGAACAGCTCGTTGAGGAAGCCTTCGAATCGCAGACCTCGCGTCTGGGGGTCGAGCTTGGTGATCTCAACGAGCAGCGTCGCGAGTTCCTGGGCCTTTGCCTCACTCAAAGTCGAAGACGCCTGCGGCGCAGGTTCCCCCGCCTTCGCCGAGCCGAAGCTGCTGAGGAAGCTTGAATCAAGCAACTCGGGGATTTTGAACTGGACGCCCGGAAGGAGAATGTTCAGCCGATCAATTTCTTCGCGGCTCAGGGGATTTCCCTTGCCGCGCCGGTAGGTCATCGCCTGTCGGACGATCGCCACGATTAGCTTGGTGAAACACGACCGGCGCTGTTCGAGCGTCGCGGTCAAGAGTTGGACGATCGCGGGCCGCTTGCTGCCTGCGACCCACAGATCGCCAACACCAGCCTGCGCAGCGGCAAGCGGAAATGCGGTCCTGTTGTTTCCGCTTCCGGGGAGAAAATCGTAGAGAAGGTCCGCCAGGTCTTCGACCGCCTGGGCTTCACGAAACGACATCATAACCTACCAGCCCTCGGGTTCCTTCATCCCCGCCTCGAGTTCATCCAGGTGCGGAAGCGCGCGCCATTGCATCCTGCCGAGGTCTGCCAACAACTCATTGCGGTGAGATCCGACGAACGACGTGTCCCGGATCGTCGTAGAATTCATGTGGCGACTCTCAATCTAGCAAGATTGTAAGCTTCATGCTACACAATCCCAAGATCCGTAGCACGAAGGAGGCAGGCGAACTGCTGTTGCGGATGCGCAGCCGCCAGGACGGGCTCCATCGGCTGCTGAACGTGTGGGGGGGCAAGCAGTGATCCTGACGGACAACGAGACCAAGGTCGACCTTCTCAACAACGAGGCGATCGCAGCAACCATCATCAAGCTCTTGCGCGACCGGCCCGATCAACCGGTGACTGTTGGTGTCCATGGCGATTGGGGCGCCGGCAAGTCTAGTGTGCTGGAGATGATCGAGGCCGGCTTCGAGGGGGAAGCGAAGGTCCTGTGCCTCAAGTTCAACGGCTGGCGTTTTCAGGGATTCGAAGACGCTAAAATTGCGCTTATCGAAGGCATCGTCACAGGGCTCATCGAAAAGCGACCCGCTCTCACTGCGGCGGGCGAAACAGTCAAGGACGTCTTTCGCCGGATCGACTGGCTCAAGATGGCGAAGAAGGCTGGTGGGCTCGCGTTCACCGCCTTCACCGGAATTCCGACTCCCGATCAGATTCAGACCATCGTCGGCACCTTGGAAGGCTTCCTCGCCGATCCGGCAAAGCTCGCGACCAAGGACAATCTCGAAGCAGCCGTCGAAGGCGTGAAAGGCCTGTTGAAGCCGAAGGGTGAAGGCGACTCGACCAACGTTCCCGAGGAGATCAACGCATTCCGGAAAGCCTTCGACGATCTTCTCGACAAGGCCGGTGTCGCGCAACTCGTCGTCCTGATCGATGACCTCGATCGCTGCTTGCCCGATACCGCAATCGAGACCTTGGAGGCCGTCCGTCTCTTCGTCTTCACGTCGCGAACCGCCTTTGTCGTCGCCGCCGACGAGGCGATGATCGAATATGCGGTGCGCAAACACTTTCCCGATCTGCCGGACAGCACCGGTCCGCAGACATATGCCCGGAACTACCTTGAAAAGCTCATCCAGGTGCCCTTCCGAATCCCTGCGCTGGGGGACACGGAAACGCGCATCTATGTCACTCTCCTCCTTGTCGGCGCCGAACTCGGCGACAACGACCCGGCGTTCAATGATTTGATCAAGATCGCTCGTGAACGGCTTAAGCGCCCGTGGACCTCCGGCGCGCTCGATGCTGCCACCGTCAGAGTCGCTCTCGGGGACAAGGCTTCGCGCGCCAACAATGCGTTGGCGCTCAGCGATCAGATCGGACCGATCCTCGCCAACGGAACCAAGGGCAATCCGCGTCAGATCAAGCGATTCCTCAACACGCTCGTCTTGCGGCAGCGCATCGCCGAAGCGAGAGGGTTCGGGGATGACGTCAAGCTGCCGGTGCTCGCAAAACTCATGCTCGCCGAGCGGTTCCTGCCCCGCCTCTTCGATCAAATCGCCGCAGCCGCCGCGGCAGCAGCAAATGGCAAATGCCCGGACCTGTCAGCGCTCGAAGCGGCGGCGACCGCCAAGGATGACGCGAAAACTGCGGCCAAGCCGGAGAAGGCCGCTGCCAAAGGCGATGACGCCGTGAAGTCGACGCCCAAACTGGAAGCCGTGAAGTCGACCGAGAGCGCGCTCTTGAGCGAATGGCTATCCTCGCCTGCGATCAAAGCCTGGGCGGCGGTGCCAACTGCGATCGGTGGCGAGGATCTTCGCCCCTACCTCTTCGTCGCAAAGGACAGGAAGGATTATTTCGGCGCCGCCTCAGTGCTCGGCCACCTTGCTGCCGTGGTCGAACAGCTCTTCGGCGCGAAATTCGCGGTGCAGGGCCTCGAAGCCGATCTCAAGCGCCTGGCCCCACCCGAAGCGGCGCAGATCTTCGAAGCGGTGCGCGGCCGCATCGTCGGTGGGGACAGCTTTGACACTGAGCCGCCTGGCGCGGCCGGCTTGGTGGTTCTCGTAAAGGCTCATCCGACCCTGCAGGCCAATCTCGTCGATTTCCTCGAAGCGCTCCCGCGAGATCGTCTCGGTCCATGGGTCTGCGGCGGCTGGGAAGGTGTTCTCAAGGATGGCGATGCGACCCAACGCTTCGACCGCCTCCTTCAGACCTGGGGCAAAGAAGGTGGTGCGATGCTCAAGGTGGCGGCCACGGGTGTTCTTCGCACCCGCCAGGGAGCCCGCTGATGGGCACCTCCAGTGCATTCGGCGGCCAGGGCGGCCGGACGCCCCTCGTCCCGAGCTGGCTAGGCGATGACGGCGCACCGCCTGCCGCTCCAGACGGAGCCCCACCTGATGGTGGACCACCAGACGGTCCGCCCGTGGATGCGCCAGCAGACGGCGCCCCACCAGCCGCTCCCCCGGCACCGCCGGCTCGCCCGCCCATACCGCCGGTAGCCGATCCCGCGCGCTTCTCAGCGGCTCGCAACAACTTCTCGCGTTTCGCTGGTTCGGGCGGCAGCGACCGCAAGAGTCTCGGCCGAGCCGTCTCGCACTACGTGGGCTCATCGGCAGGTGGGGCGCGCACGGCGGCCGCAAGGATGGGATCGGCGCGCGGCGCAGGCAGCCGCTTGCTTGGCTTCCTGTCGGACGCCGTCGCACGCGGCGCGACCGAAGCGCTTCGTGCGCTCAACCTCGGCGCTCTCGCAGGCCGCCCTATCGAAGAAATCTTTCTCGGCCTGGCGGACTATGTGTGTCCTGACGGCGGTTCGATCGACGAAGGCATCGCACGCGAAGCGTTCATCGAAACCATCACGGACCTTGCCGGTGCAGGCATTGCCGACCTCGACGGCCTCACCGCCGATCAGATGCAGACTGTGTTCGAGCTGTATGCGACCAACGCGATCGAAGCACGGCTCTGCAACGACATCGGCGCGAAGACGATCACCCTGCCGTCGGATAGTCGCGAAGCCGCGCGCGTGCAGGCGCAATTGAACGACTTCATCCGGCGCGGGGTGGCCGATGCGCTCACGGTCGCCCGCGCCGCGGCTGCAGCGCTGACGCCCGATCGCGTGCTCCAGTTCGTCGGGCGCATCTACGAGCAAGCGTTCGGGATCTTGCAGATCATGGGCGATGCGGAGGCGGAAGGCACATGAGGAGACACGTCATCATAGGCCGATACGGCCCCGGCGACCGCAGCCGCTTTTCACTTGGCGATGGAGAAGTCGAAACCCGCCTTGACCTGGTTGTCGGCGAGCGAACCCTCAATCACGGTATCGGCCGCGCGATCGGCGATCTGTCGCGGCTTGGCGTTCATCCTTCAGAGATCGGCGTCGACATCCTGGTTCTGGCCGCCCACGTCCACGCTGCTGACACACGCATTTCGCGGGCGAGTGAATCGCAGGATGGCTGGACCCGCGAAATCCGGCTGATCGTCCCGGTTTCCGATCCCGATCGATGGACAGCCGTCGCGCCGACCTTCGTCCGGATGCTGAACTTTCTCACCGGCGACCGCTGGTCGATCGCGTTTCGCGCCCGACCGCGCCGTTTCGTCAGGGTCGCTCCCGAACACCCTGCTCGGCTTATTGGTCCTCCCTTCGACGATCTCGCCCTCTTCTCGGGCGGCCTCGACAGTCTCATCGGCGCGATCGACGCCCTTGAGAATGGCCGTACACCGCTTCTCATTAGTCACGCTGGCGAAGGTGCGACCAGCGATGCGCAGTCCACCATCTTCGACACGTTGAAGACCCACTATCGAGGCCGCGCCTTCGATCGCTTGCGCCTCTGGATGGCATACCCGGATGGCTTCGTCCGGGGTTCAGGCGGAGAGAATACGACCCGCGGCAGGTCGTTCCTGTTTTTCGCCCTCGGCGTCTTCGCTGGAAGCGGACTTGAGCGGGCGTTCACCTTGAAAGTGCCCGAGAACGGCCTCATCGCCGTCAACGTGCCGCTCGATCCATTGCGCCTCGGCGCACTAAGCACGCGCACGACCCATCCTTTTTACATCGCCCGTTGGAATGACGCCCTCCATGGGCTCGGCCTGAACGGCAGGATCGAAAATCCCTATTGGGATAGGACCAAGGGCGAGATGGTCGCAGCCTGCACCAACGGCGCATTATTACGTCGCCTCGTCCCCTCATCGCTATCCTGCGCGGCTCCGACCAAGGGACGCTGGCAGGGTCTCGGCACACAGCATTGCGGCTATTGCCTGCCATGTCTCATCAGACGGGCAGCACTCGTTGCCGGCTTACGCCCCGATCCAGATCCCACCGTCTACACGGTCGATGACCTCACCGCCCGCGCGCTCGACACACGCCAATCAGAAGGTGTCCAGATTCGCTCTTTCCAGCTTGCGATCGAGCGGCTTCGCGCCCGGCCGGCACTGGCGCCGATTCTCATCCACAAGCCGGGGCCACTCTTCGATGAATCGCCAGCTCGGCAAGCTGCTCTCGCTGGCGTCTACCGGCGCGGCCTTGAAGAGGTTGGAGCTCTCCTGGCAGGTGTGAGGACGCGGCCGGGATGACCGAGAATGCTCAAGCCGTCGGTGTCGATTTCCACTGCCATCTCGACCTCTATCCCGACCATGAGGCCGCGATCGCGAGGGCAGAAGCAGCTCGGATCTACACCCTGACCGTCACGACGACGCCAAAGGCCTGGGCGCGCAATCATGAACTCACGCGTCATACCCGCTTCGTGCGCGCTGCGCTCGGCCTGCATCCGCAGCTCGTCGCGGAGCGCGCCGGCGAGTTCCCGCTATGGGAGCGTCACCTGCCTGAGACACGCTACGTCGGTGAAGTCGGTCTTGATGCCGGCCCGCGCTTCTACAAATCGCTGGATACCCAAAAGCATGTGTTCCGTAGCGTCCTTGAGCGATGCGCAGAAGCAGGAGGCAAGATTCTCACTGTCCACAGTGTGAGGAGCGTTCCAGCGGTGCTCGATATGATCGAACAATATCTCCCGCAGGATCGCGGCACCGTCGTGCTTCACTGGTTCACCGGAAGCAAAAGCGAGGCTCGACGTGCGGCGGCGCTCGGCTGCTATTTCTCCGTCAATGCCGAGATGACCCGCTCGGATCGCGGCCGTTCCCTCGTCTCCGACTTGCCTATCGATCGCATACTGACGGAGACAGACGGCCCTTTCACTCAGGTTGACGGTCGTCCCAGCGAGCCCGCGGACGTGAAAACCACGGTCGCAGCGATCGCCGACGTCCGGAGGGTCCCGGTCGATGCCGTCACGACAGCGGTAAGATCGAACCTTCGTTCTCTGCTGAGATGAGGTCCTCAAAGGGCCTAGATAAATTGTAATCTTCGTGCTACATATTCGGTCGATCTGTAGTGCGAAGGTGTCAAAATGCCCACTCCACACAACCCTCCTGCTGCGGTGCGGCGCGCGCTGCGCAAGCTTGGGGCGGATATCCATGATGCCCGTCGACGCCGACGGCTGCCGATGGCGGTCGTAGCCGAGCGCGCCTTCACGTCTCGCTCCACGCTGCAAAGGGTCGAAGCCGGGGACACCAACGTCAGCGTCGGCATTTATGCCGGCGTCCTGCAGGCGCTCGGCCTCCTCGACGGCCTGAGCCAGGTCGCCGACATCAGCAACGACAGCGTCGGTCAGGCGCTCGCCAGCGCCGACCTGCCCAAGCATGTCCACCTCAAGCGGCCAACCGGATCGTCCCGCGATGGCTGACTTCGAGGTCCATATCGATTTGGACGGTCGCACACGCCCCATCGGACTGGCGAGGAGCAATCGCGTCCGGGGCACCGAGACCATCCTCTTCGAGTATGACAGCGCATGGCTTGAGGACCCCGACCGCTTCTCCCTGGAGCCGGCTCTTGCTCTGACCCGCGGCGCCTTCGCCCCTCCTGCCGGTCTTGCGACTTTCGGCTCCATCGGCGACTCAGCGCCGGATACCTGGGGCCGGCGCCTCATGCAGCGCGCCGAACGCCGTCTCGCCGATCGAGAAGGCCGCGCGGTTCGCACGCTTGTAGAAAGCGACTACCTGCTCGGCGTCGCCGACGAGACCCGGCTTGGCGCACTCCGTTTCCGCTGGGTCGGCGAAGAGATTTTCCAAGCGCCGATCCGCGCAGGCGTTCCTGCCCTAATCGAGCTCGGCCGGTTGCTCCAGATCACCGAACGGATTCTCCGGGACGAGGAAACGGATGAAGACCTACAGCTCATCTTTGCCCCAGGCTCCTCTCTTGGCGGTGCCCGACCGAAGGCGTCGGTCATCGACCAACATGGTCACCTCTCCATAGCGAAATTCCCGAAGGAGACCGACGACTACAGTATGGAGACCTGGGAAGAGATCGCGCTGCGGCTAGCCGGCCAGGCACGTATTGCCACGCCTCAACACGAGCTGATCGACGTCGCCGGCAAGGCGGTCATGTTGTCGCGACGCTTCGATCGCGACGGTGCGATCCGCATCCCGTTCCTGTCGGCGATGGCGATGATGGGCGCTAAGGACGGCGAGCGCGGCAGCTATCCGGAGATCGTCGATGCCCTTGCTCAACACGGCGCTCAGGGGAAGACGGACGCCCATGCCCTCTATCGGCGTGTCGTCTTCAATGTGCTGATCTCCAATGTCGACGACCACCTCCGCAATCACGGTTTCCTGTGGCTGGGAAAGGCGGGTTGGTCTCTCTCGCCAGCATACGACCTAAATCCCGTTCCGACCGATCTCAAGGCGCGGGTGCTGACCACGAACATCGATCTCGACGAGGGCACCTGTTCGCTCGATCTGCTGGAGGCGGCGTCCGAGTTTTTCGCGCTCACACTGCCGCAGGCCCGCGCGATTATCAAAGAGGTCGCGATCGTGACCGCGACCTGGCGCGATACAGCCAAGGCGGTCGGCGCTCGATCGGCGGAGATCAGCCGCATGGCCAGCGCTTTCGAGCATGACGATCTCAAGCGGGCGCTGGCGCTATGACGAGGACCTTCCTGCACAATTTCGATCCGCCCGCATCCAGCCCTGTCACGGGCGCGACCGTCGACCTCGAAGTCTCGGAGATCGAGGACGCCGGGATTCGCGAAGTGTTGCAGACGCCAGGGGCGGCATATGGCGCGTGGTCCATCCTGGACGCGCTGTTGACGCCAACCGGCGCGGGTACGCCCTTCATCTTCCGGGAACCGCTTGGACAGGCCCGCGAGGTGAAGGTCGCGCTATCTGGCCTGTTCGGCCGCTTCGTTGCCCGCGCCTATCTGGAACGCTACTTCAACCTTTCGATCTTCGCGCATCTCGGCAGCCGCATCATCGACCTCGATCGCCGCCGACAGGTCAAAGTCACGCGCTTGTCCCGTGGCGACCTGCCCGACTGGATCGCCTGCGCGTCCGACCTGTCCTCCTTGACCGTGGCCGAAGCGAAGGGTTGCCATGATAGTGGCGGCCCGGCCAAAGCATTGAACCGCGCCTGGGCTCAGGCCGGACGGATAGATCTCACCGCCGGAGGCCGGAAGGTCACAGTAAAGCGCATTGCCATCGCGACCCGCTGGGGGATGGCGGCGCCAAATCCGACCGACGCCCACCTCTCAGTCCGCGATCCAGTCGATGAAGGCGAGCCGATCAAGCCGGAGGAGAAAGACGCGCTCTTCATCGGGCTTCTCCGCCTCCATATCGCCAATCTCATCAAGTCGCTCGGGCACGCTGAGCTAGCCAGTGCGCTCCGCGGCCTCACCCACCAGCCCTTCGCGCGAAGACTCCAAGGGGACCTCCAACGCGCCCGAGCGTTGCTGGATGCCACGCCGGTGAGAGAGGTGGAAAAGGCCACAGCCATGGGCGGACTGATCGGAGGGATCGTCACCCGTGCCGGGCCGGTCGCTGACACCGACGTTGCGCCCGCCGATCAGGAGGCGCTCGCTCGCCTCAACCTCCGGCCGGTCTTCGTCGGCATCGAGCGCGATCTCATTCGTGCCGTTATCGACGCGGAGCTGCAAAGCGTTCGTATCCGCCTGACGCAGACAGTGGGTCCGGACGAATTTGCTCGGCCGGATCGCGCCGGCGGCTGGATCATCCCGATCGGTGAGGAGCGACGCATCAGAGGGGGCACCTGATCCGGTGAACACCAAACATAAGCATCATGGGGAAACGGCCGGCCACATCGGACACGGCACGATTAGGGGACAGAAAGATGGAAACGCAGGAGACCGATCTCTCGAATGAGGCAGCGGCGCTGGCCGACATCCTCAAATGGTCGGCGGACCTGCCGGCCTGGCAGCGCGATGCGCTGCGCCGGCTGTGTAGTCAGCCCAAGCTAGAAAGCGCCGACATCACGGCCCTCGTCGCTGTCTGTAAGGCGATCGACCAAGCCGCTTCCCTCGACCCAAGCCATATCAGGGACCCGGCAGCTAGCCACGCCATCGTCAGCCTCGGCGCGCTCCATGGTCTGTCGAACGTCAATGCCCTCGCACCGGGCGAGCGTCTATCCTTCGGCAAGACCGGTCTCACGGTCATCTATGGCGACAACGGCGCCGGCAAATCCGGCTACGCCCGCGTCCTAAAGCAACTCTGCCGGGCACGCTCGCCGAAGGGCGACGCGATCCTTCCCAACATCTATGCGGCTGGTTCCGGCACCCCCACCGCCAGCGTTGACTTCTTCATCGGCGGACAGAAGCGAAGCGCATCCTGGATTCAGGGAAGCGCGCCTGATCCAATGCTCTCGGCCGTCAGTGTCTTCGACTCGCGCACTGCCAATGTGCATGTCGAGAACACCAACGATCTCGCCTATACGCCGTTGCCGCTCCGGATCCTCGCGGGTCTCGCGCAAGCATGCCAGGATGTGAAGGCCAAACTGGCCGCCGAGATAAAAGCGCTCCAAGAGCAGACACCCGCGATCCTGTCGAAGCCCGAATGCAAACCGGACACGCTGGTCGGCAAGTTGATCGCTAGCCTGTCGGGCAAGACGAAGGAGGAAGGCGTCGAGAAGCTAGCGGGCCTGACGGCGGAAGAAGAAACCCGGCTGCAAACGCTGAACACCGACCTGGCCAGCGACCCTGCGCGCACGGTCCGCCAGCTCCAGAGCCAGGAAGCCCGCATCAAGTCGGCGATCGAGCAGATCGAGCCGCTCATGGTCGCCGCCACGGACGAAACCCGGGCAGCGCTACGCGACGCCCATACGCGCCTTGCAACGGCGCGCTCCGCTGCCGCTGCCGCCTCCGCCAACCTGTTCGCCGATGAGCCTCTGCCCGACATCGGCTCGGACGTCTGGAAGGTCTTGTGGGAGGCGGCCCGAGATTATTCCCGCGCATCCGCGTATCCTGATCGGCCGTTCCCCGTAGCGGGTACTGGGGCCCATTGCGTCCTCTGCCAGCAGCCGCTCAGCGAAGAAGCCTCGAAGCGGCTCAGCAGCTTCGAAGCCTTCGTGCAGGACGAGAGCAAGCGCCGCGAGCAGGAAGCTGTGGACGCATATGACGAGAAGCTCGAAGAGGTCGCGTCGCAAGCCATCTCGATGAAGTCTCTCGCCGCGATCGTCGCGACGATGCGCGATGACATCGGCCAGGAAGAAGTGGCGAGGACCCTTCGCCGCGAGATCCTCCACCTGGCTTGGCGGCTGCGCGCCATATTGCGAACCCATGGCGACGCGGCCCCGTCTGACCTTCCATCCCCGGCCACCATTTCCCTCGATCCGCTGCGCACGGCCCTCAGCGGTATCGCCACGCGTATCGAAGGCTTGCAGTCGGAGGCCAGCTCCCCGCGGCGCGTCGCACTCGTCGCCGAGCGCGATGGCCTTGCGGACCGCAAATGGCTCGGCTTGGTGAAAGCCGATGTTCTCGCCCAGATCGAGCGCCTCAAGGCCATCGAGGTGATCGAGAAAGCCAGCAAGGACACGACCACAAACAAAATCACGACCCAGAGCGCCCGTATCGCGCAAGCGCTCGTCACCAACCGCCTGCGTGGTCGGTTCGCAATCGAGGTGGACAAGCTCGGCGTCGCCGGTCTCGCCATCGAGCTTCAGCAGGCCAAGACCACGGCGGGCGTGCCCTTCTTCCAGGTCCGGCTCATCAATAAGCCCAGCGAGCCGGTGGGGAAGGTTCTGAGCGAAGGCGAGCACCGATGCGTCGCGCTTGCGGCTTTCCTCGCCGAACTGTCGACCATCGACGCGCAGTCAGCGATCGTGTTCGACGATCCCGTGTCCTCGCTCGACCATTTGCATCGCGACAGGGTCGCCGCCCGATTGGCTGAGGCCGGGCAGACCCGTCAGGTGATCGTGTTCACTCATGACATGGCGTTCTTACTTCTACTCGATGAAGCCTGCCGGGCGACCAAGGACCGGGAAGCGACGCCGGTTGCGTACCGCCTCATCAGCCGCGGCGCTGAGAACGCCGGCTATTGCCACCAGGATCCACCCGCCAATGTCATGCCGCTCGACAAGGTGATCGACGGGATGAAGGCGCACCTTGCCAATGTGAAAATCCATCACGAACGCGGCGATCAGGCAAAATGGCTGCGCGAGGTGACGTCCTTCCAGGACCAGCTTCGCACCATTTGGGAACGCGCCGTCGAGGAGGTTATCGGGCCGGTGATCCGTCGCCTCTCGCGCAAGGTCGACACGATGGGTCTCATCAAACTCACTGTCCTTACGGCCGGGGATTGCACCGTGATGCGCGAAGCGTTCGGACGTTGTTCCGCGCTGCTTCACAGTCAGCCTGGAGAGATCAATCCGCGGCTGCCCGCACCTTCCGTCATCGAAGCAGAGATCGACGCGCTGGAAAAATGGATCGCCGACATCCGGACCCGTCAGGAGAAGGCTGCATGATGATGCTGTATCACGCCACATTGCCCCACGTCGGAGGCGACGGCCGATGGTGAAATGGTCCGAGTTGAAACGGGCGTCCGATGTCGTCCTGGCCGTCTGGCCTCACTATCGTCCCTTGTTCGAGCGTTGGTTGATGCAGGAGCTCATCGACAAGGGTGAGCTCGCACCGGTCTGGCGAGAGCGCATGGTGCCAGGCGAAAACGACAGCGTCTTTACCGATCATTATCCTGGTCGCGAAGCTGCAATCGCGGCCGCCAATGCACTCAATCCGACCTTGCGTCAGGCACTCTCCGCGCGTGCCATGGATCCCGTTGTCAAACGATCGCTCGAACTCAAGATTGACAAGACCCTGCAGGCAAAACAGCGTCTGCAAGACGAAGAAGCACTGATGCTGGCCGAATCTCTACGCCGTCACGCTGATGACGAGCGGCCGGACGCAGCCGCTTTAAAACTCGCGCCGGACTCCGAGCGCTATCGTCAGGATCTTGCCGAACAACTGGCCACGATGCCGTATCTGAAAGTGGCCAAGGTAGGACGCTCGGGCAACCAATGGCGCTACGTCCTTCTATACTTGGCCCCGGATGGCGTTTGGTCGAAACCCTATCAGCCCGGCGAGAGAGGCGCGCAGATCGCAGAACGTGCAAAGATTGCCAACGGCTTCGGTCTGAGCGCCAGCACCCATTGGGGAAAGACAAAGGCCAGGATCCGGCAGATCCTTCTGCCCCGCGCCAATCAATTGCTTCAGCTCGCGAGCGTTCAGCGGATGCTCGCCGAAGCGCTTGCACGAGGCGAACACGTGCTTGTCTCAAACGGCATTGTCTTCTGGTACGAGCCGGATGGCGGTGTCGGCTGGCTGGTCAAGGAGACATCGTCGACGCGAGAGTCCGAAGGCGCGACGATCTGGAAGGAAGGGACGATCCTCTCCACCAATCACGGCCGCCTCGTTGTGCTGCCCTACATCAAGGAAGGTGGAGAGCACGTTCGCGGCCACACCAAGAACGGCCCGAACGATGGCCGCGCGCTGCCTCGCCATCGCGACCACTATGTCGAGATTCCGTTCTCGCTCTACGACGGTGATCTCATGATCGGGCTGTTCGGGGAGCTTCCATACGAATGAAGAAGACGTGGGACCGCGGTTCTGTTCGTGGTGGGCGGCAGTCGAAGCGCTCTCGACCCTCGCGCCGTCTCAAAAGCGGATTTCCGAAGATCTCGGAATCCTGAAATCCGCAAGGAAGGAAAATCGCACATGACCGCATGGACGTTGGACGATCTTCGACGGCTCGATCTCAAATACGCGGAGGAAGGCATCCACGTCCATCAGCGGCCATTCCGTGCCGCAATGGAGCTTCTCGGTTCCAACTTCGTCATGGGGGTCGGCGGAAACCCCGAAGTCAAACCGATCATGGACACCTATACCGCCATGGTGCCCGAGGTCAGCACGAGCTGGCCAGGTGCTGGGATCGGTTTCGCTGCGTCCGTCGATCAGGTCCGCAAGCTCACCTTCCCGGTCGTATTCGGCCAGGTGTCGCTCCAGCCCTGGCGGGTAGCAGGGTTCTCTAGCGCCGAGGAATGGTGGAACTGGTGTAGGCAGGATCGGGCAATTGCCGGCGAAGTTTCTCTCGCGGTCGCCGATCTCCACGATTTCACCAATGGTTTGAATGAAGTCGAACAAGGGAATCCAGCGGCGACCACGCTCTGGTGCATGGCGCGGTCCAATCTCGAAGATGTGGCGAACACCCTCCCGACGACGTTCAGCCATGACTCGGTAATCCAGCCGATCTGTATGGTGGCCGAACTTTCGATGAAGGCGGCCCTTGTCCGGGACGGTGTCGATCCGGAGTCCTTCAGAAAGGGCAAGGACGGCCACAATCTGTCGTCGCTTGCCCGCCGTATGGCGGACGCGCGCCCGCACCGCGATGACCGACGCGTCCAGGCCGTCGTTGGTGCCCTCCCGCCCTATGTCGAAAGCCGATACAAGCCGGCAGGATTGAAGCGGCTGCAGGTGGTCAAGCTCGCTTTGGGGGTGCAGTTCATCGCCGCATCGAGCCTGCGGCGCATCGCCAGCGCTGATCTCGCGCTCCAGATGGAAACCGACGAGTGGCCCGGCCCACGCCAACCATTCCTCATTTAAAGCGCGCGACACAAGCCGGGGAGAACTGAGCAATGACGAAGCACCCGCCACGATGGCAAGCGCACGCGACGAAAGACTATGACGCCGCCATGTCCGCGCGCTGCGGACAGCTATTGACCGAGATCGTTGCAGATCCCCATCGGCGACAGGCTATCTTGGCTGATCCGCTCGACTTGCATCGGGAATTGTTTGCGCCTTTCGCGCCGTCCGATCACCCCGAATATGCAGGCACCTATCGCGGCACGCCCGGCACCGCGCTCTTCGACCGGAGGATTTCTGCCGAGAGCCAACTCGAGCCGGGTAACGACTATGAATTCTGCCTGCCCGGCGAAGTGGTGTCGCGCATGGCCGAGTTGCTGAAGAACTCCCGAGACTTGCTTGCGGACACCAATGCAGACGACTTCGGCAGGCTGATCGCCTTGACCTACACCTTCTGCTGGTTTGGGAAAATTCACCCCTTCCTTGACGGCAATGGCCATGTTCAACGTGCCATCTTCGCGGCCATGGCGACGGATTTCGGCTACCCGCTCTCCTCGCGTTTTGCCATTCACCCGCGCCCCTATGACCGGCTGCTCGCTACGGCGCTGGAAATCTTCACCCGGGCTCCGATCGGCAAAGAAAACGAAGAATTGGGCCTGGTGGCCGAGTATCTCGCCTTCTTCCTCGATGGGCCGTTTGACGCTCCCCGCAAGCATGTTGGAAGCGCCTCCCCCTACACATCGTGAACGAGCGAGAGCGAATTCGACCAATGTCCTGAAGGGGAAGGCCTTCCCCTGCGGCCGAGCCCAAGGTCTCGACCGACCCCTTCTGCGGGGAGACCCCGCAACGCCCCTGAGAGTGAGAGTGCGGACCGGTTTCCGTGACGGGTAAATAGCTGGGAGAGAGGCTCCCGCGCCCGTCGTGGAGATTGGTCCCATGAACATGCAAGTTCTCGATGCGCGCCGTGACACGACCGGCGGTTACAAGGTGGATGTCAGCCGCGGCGAGCGGGTCGGTCGCGTCTCGTCTGAGTGGTTCTCGCGTCCGGCCGACGAGCGATACCTCTCGCTGTCCGAGCTGGCGCGATCGGTGCGTGACCGCGCCGATCGCAGCAAGACGCGCGTGGTGGAAAGCGCGCTGATCCATGTCGAGGCGAACCGCAACAACCCGGAGCGGTTGGCCCTCATCCTGCCCGGCACCGATACGGCCATTGCGCCGACGCACTGGTCCTTCGGCCAACTCGCCAGCCTGGTCGGCGCACCCGCCGCCTATTTACGGCAGCTCCCGGCCGCGCTCGCCGGGATCAACCTGCAATATGGCCTGACATCCAATCGCGCCGAGCAGATCAAGACGCTGGAAACCGATGACGGTCGCACGGAACTGCGCGCCGTCACCGGCCCAGATTATGGGAGGATATTCGACGCAGAACTGGTGGAAGCCGTGCAGCGCATCGCCGGCAACGGCACGGGTGACACCCGCTGGAAGGTACCGGGCGTGCTCGACTGGTCGACCGGCGTCTACAATCCGCGCGTCGATATCACCAAGGACACGACGACGCTCTATGCTTCCGATCGAGACGTCTTCCTGTTCCTGGTCGATGACCTGAATCCGATCGAGGCCGGCCGCCTGCCGGACGGCTCGCCGGATCTCTACTTCCGCGGCTTCTACTGCTGGAACTCCGAGGTCGGCGCCAAGACACTTGGCATGGCGAGCTTCTATCTCCGCGCGGTCTGCCAAAATCGAAATTTGTGGGGCGTGGAAGATTTCGAGGAAATCACCATCCGCCACAGCAAATACGCCGCCAACCGGTTTGCACATGAGGCGGCCCCAGCACTGTTGAACTTCGCGAACTCCTCGCCCCTGCCCTTCGTCAACGGGATCAAGGCGGCGCGCGAGCGAATCGTGGCGAGAACGGACGAAGACCGCACCGACTTCCTGCGCCGTCGCGGTTTCTCCAAGGCCGAGGCCGGGAAGATCATCGACACGGTACTGGCTGAGGAAGGCCGCCCGCCGGTGAGCATCTTCGACTTCGTTCAGGGCATCACCGCCGTCGCCCGCGACAAGCCCCATCAAGACGCCCGCCTCGACATGGAGGCCAAGGCCAAGAAGCTCCTCGATCGAGCGGCCTGATCTCCGTGACGCCGGGGACGCGGTTTTCCGTGGCTCCGGCTTTGCGCTTCCGTGTCTCTCCGGTTCACCGGTCCGTGGCGCTGCCCCCTTTAGAGGAAGAGGGCGGCGCTTCGCTCCGTGACGGGTTGGAGGTTGAGAGAGAGTCTCTCGGTCGCCCGTCGCGGAGACTATCCCGATGGCTACTGCCGTTCAAAAGATCACCCTGTCGTCCTCGCGCGACATCCCCTTCAACAAGCTGGTGCTCAGCCAGTCCAACGTCCGGCGCGTGAAGGCCGGCGTCTCGATCGAGGACCTGGCGGCCTCGATCGCCCGGCGCGGCCTGATCCAGAGCCTCAGCGTCTTCCCGGTCGTCGATGCCGATGGCAACGAGACCGGCATGTTCGAGGTGCCGGCCGGCGGCCGCCGCTTCCGCGCGCTGGAGATGCTGGTGAAGCAGAAGCGCCTGGCCAAGGTCGCGCCGGTCCCCTGCGTCGTCCGGGAGCGCGACGGCGGCATCCTCCCCGAAGAGGTGTCGCTCGCCGAGAATATTGAGCGCGCGCCGTTGCACCCGCTCGACCAATTCCGCGCCTTCCAGGACATGCGCGACAAGGGCATGACCGAGGAAGAAATCGCCGCAGCCTTCTTCGTGCCGACCCAGGTCGTCAAGCAGCGGCTGCGCCTCGCGTCCGCATCGCCGGCGCTGCTCGATGTCTATGCCGAGGACGGTATGACGCTGGAGCAACTAATGGCCTTCACGGTGTCGAACGACCACGCCCGCCAGGAGCAGGTCTGGGAGGCGATCAAGGACGCCTGGTCGAAGGAGCCGTATCAGATCCGGCGCATGCTGACCGAGACCACGGTGCGCGCGTCCGACAAGCGGGCTATCTTCGTCGGCGTCGAGGCCTATGAGACCGCCGGCGGCGTCACCATGCGCGATCTCTTCCAATCCGATGATGGCGGCTGGCTGCAGGATCCGGCGCTGCTCGATCGTCTGGTCGCCGAAAAGCTGAAGGTCACCGCCGAGACGGTCGCGACCGAGGGTTGGAAATGGATCGAGGTCGCGGTCAGCTTCCCCTATGACGCGACCCGCGGCCTGCGCGAACTGCAGGGCGATGCCCTCGACCTCACGACCGAGGAACAGGCGACGATCGACGCCCTGATCGGCGAGCAGCAGAAGCTCGAGGCCGAATATGAGGGCGCCGACGAGCTGCCGGACGAGGTTGACCAGCGGCTCGGCGAGATCGAGACGGCGCTCGCCGCCCTCGAGGCGCGACCCTTCCGCTACGAGACCGACGATATCGCCCGCGCGGGCGTGTTCATCAGCATCGCCCATGACGGCCAGGTCGACATCGATCGCGGCTATGTCCGGGCCGAGGACGAAGCGCCGATCGCCCCCGAGGGCGAGATTGGCATGGAAGCCGGCGGCGATCCGGCCGAACCGATCGTGCAGCGTGCCGTCATCACGATCGGCGGCCAGCCTGCCGAGCCGGAGGACGACGAGGACGATGCGATCAAGCCGCTGCCCGATCGCCTCGTCACCGAGTTGACGGCCCATCGCACCTTGGCGCTGCGCAATGCACTGGCCGACAACCCGCACGTCGCGATGACCGCGCTCCTGCACAAGGTGGTCTCCGACACCTTCCAGCATCGCATGTACAAGGGTGCGATGGAGGCCTCCGTCAGTCACGTTTTCTTCCCGGTGCAGGACGATGCGTTGAAGGACAGTCCATCGGCTCGCGCAGTGCATGAGCGCCACGAGGGCTGGGCGGGCGACATTCCCGCTGAGGACGATGCGCTCTGGGACTGGCTGGCGGCGCTCGACGACACGAGCCGGATGGCGCTGCTGGCGCACTGCGTGAGCTACGGCGTCAATGCGCTCTACGAGAAGCCTAACCCCTATGGCGGCAACGGCGTCTCGCAGCACGGCCTCGACATGCGGCTCGGCCAAGCCGACCGACTGGCCCGCGCCACTGGCCTCGACATGGTGGACGTCGGCTGGCGTCCGACCGTCGGCAACTATCTCGGTAGGGTCACCAAGCCCCGCATCCTTCAGGCAGTCCGCGAGGGCGCTGGCGATCAGGCAGCGCAACTCATCGACCACCTGAAGAAGGGCGACATGGCCAAGGAGGCCGAACGCCTGCTGGCCGAATCCGGCTGGTTGCCGGAGCCGCTGCGTCTGGTCGCTGAGCCCGAGGCGGCCACCCCGGACACCGAGGCCGGCGGCGAGAACGAAGAGACCGCGCTGCCCGACTTCCTCACGGGCGACGACGAGGAGGCGGCCGCCGAGGACGAGGACGCCCAGCTCGTCGCGGCCGAATGAGCGCGTCGCGGAGCGGCTACGGCCGCTCCGCGAATTCTTCGCTGACGAAGCGCCCCAAGGCCCCCTGTCTACCGAACCATCCAGAGGAGCCCGGCTCAGCGCCGGGCTCCTGGCTTCATGTCGGCGAACCTGACGAAAGCCATATCCTGACGTCTTCCAGATGAAGGCGCAGGGTCTCGGCCGCATCAGCGGCTATGAGATGCGGAGTTCCTCCGAACAGCACGGGATAGCGGAAGCGTTGGTCGTAATGCGGCCCGTCAAGCAAGTCGACCAGCGCCGCCAGCTCTTCATTCGCATGCCCCGAGAAGCCACTTGAAAGAGCCTGCCGACAACAGCGGTCGAGGCTGTGACCGGCCATCATCAACCATTCTTCGTCCCGGCCCGCATGAGCCAGAACGGCCTTCATTGACAGTTCAACCGCATGCCCGACCATCATATGAAAAGGCGCGACCGCCTGGTCGGCCTGGGGCGCGAGAGCTTCCACTGCAACGACCTAGCTTTCAGCCATCGCGAAATAATCCTGCGCCCTCGAATGCGCAGGCCGCGATCGCCCTACTAGGGAAACGTCGCCATCCTCGACCGCCTCTACCATACCGCAACCTCCCACTGGCCTTTCACTCGCGCGAAGCCGATCGGCCGGTTCTGCGGCGTCGCGCCCGCCTTGGTTGGATCCATGACGAGCTGCGTCATGCAGGTGACGCCCGGACCGACGCCACCGGGCGAGCAGTCGCCGAGCTTCAGTGTGGCCTTGGTGAGCGCAGTCCCCGTGAACAGGCGATGGCGGCGGACCGCCGCCGTCGCCTCACTGTCCGTCGGCTGCGCGACCCCGGCCGCGACAGCCGGCGACGCGGACACCGGCGCGATCACCGGCCGGAGAACGAACCCCGCGCCGAACCCGACCGCCAGACAACCCGCCGCAATGATGCCGCTCGCGCTGCCCTTCATCTCGCCTGCCTCTTTCTCACCCGGCACGGCGAACTCCAGTAAGCTGAGGCGCCGCGGCTTCTTTTCCCAGGAAAGTTTAGCGTCAGATCGCCGCCGCCGGAAGGCGGAGCGATGAATCGGGCTCACCCCGCGCCAGAGTGAGAGGACGGCCGGGACGGGTTTGAGCCCGTCCGGTCGAGAGAGAGCGTCGGGCCGGCTCGTCCGTCTCAGCTCTCCGAGGTTCTCCATCATGCTCCACGCTTCGCTTCCGGCTGCCGTCCCGGCAGTCTCGCATCCGGTCGCGCCCGCGATCCCTCCGGCCTCCGCCGTGCTGGCCGCCGCCGAGCACCTCCTTCACCCACTTGAACAGGGCCGACCGGTCGACGCCGGAACGCTACGCACCGCCATGGAAGCGGCCTTCGGCGCGTCCGATGCGGCCGGCGCCTGGGACTGGAAGACGGCCTATGACGCTTGCGAGGTCGCGACGGTCCTCTTCCTGCGCAAATACGGAAAGGCGCTTTTCCGCAAAGCCGCTTCGCCGGCTTCACGCCTTTCCGCGCTGACCAAGATCGTCAGTCTTCTTCCGACGCACACGCGTCGCTCCGAAGAAGCGCAGGCCTTCCAGCAATTCTCGACGCCGGTCCCGCTCGGGCTCTCCGCCCTGACCGCGGCATCGCTGACCCCGGCAGACCGCGTGCTGGAGCCTTCGGCCGGCACCGGCCTGCTCGCGATCCTCGCCGAAATCGCCGGTTCCGCGCTCATCCTCAACGAGCTTGCGGACACGCGCGCCGATCTCCTCGCCTCACTCTTTCCGGCCATTCCGGTCACGCGCTTCGACGCCGCCCAGATCGACGATCATCTCGATCGGACGGCCGTTCCCAGCGTCATCATTATGAACCCGCCGTTCTCGGTGATGGCCAACGTCACAGGACGGGTGGCAGACGCCGCCTATCGCCATGTCGCCTCGGCCCTGGCACGTCTTGCCGATGGCGGCCGCCTGGTCGCGATCACCGGCGCAAACTTCTCACCCGACGCCCCTGCGTGGCGCGACGCCTTCATCCGTATGCAGGAGCTCGGGCGCGTTGTTTTCACGGCCGCCGTCGCGGGCTCGGTCTATGCCAAGCATGGCACGACCATCGAGACGCGCCTGACCGTCATCGACAAGGCGCCGGCCGAGGACCCCACCCGCTTTCCGGACTCGGCCGGCCTCGCACCCAATGTCGCGACGTTGCTCGCATGGATCGACCAGCAGGTTCCGGCCCGTTCGCCGGTGTCGCTCCCTAAGACGACTGTCGATGTGCCGGTCGCTCCACGCACCGTGCGCGGCTATCTCGCTCGGGCCGCGTCCGCTGCGCCTGCGCGTAGCACCGCCCAGCCCGAAGGCGTGTCGCTCGACTATGAGACGATCGACTGGACGCCGCCCGAGGGCGGTCGCCTGTCGGACTCGATCTACGAGACCTATGCGCTCCAGTCGATCCGCATCCCGGACGCGCTGCCGCATCCCACGAAGCTGGTGCAATCGGCCGCGATGGCGTCGGTCGCGCCGCCGAAGCCGAGCTATCGGCCGCTGCTTCCCACCCACATCGTCAGCGACGGCGTGCTGTCCGACGCCCAGCTCGAGACGGTGATCTATGCGGGCGAGGCTCATGGTGAATATCTCGCCGGCGCCTGGACCGTCGACGAAACCCGCGATCTCGTCTCGGCCGCGCCGGACGACGCGGCAAACGCCGTCCGTTTCCGCAAGGGCTTCATGCTGGGCGATGGCACCGGCGCCGGCAAAGGCCGCCAGTCGGCTGGGATCATCCTCGACAATTGGCTCCAGGGCCGGCGCAAGGCGGTCTGGATCTCCAAGTCGGACAAGCTGCTCGAGGACGCCCAGCGCGACTGGTCCGCGCTCGGCATGGAGCGGCTGCTGGTCACGCCCCTGTCGCGCTTCCCCCAAGGCACCGCGATCCGTTTCGCGGAAGGCATCCTTTTCACCACCTATGCCACGCTACGGTCCGACGACCGCGGTGAGAAGCTTTCGCGGGTCAAACAGATCGTCGATTGGTTGGGCTCCGATTTCGACGGAGTGATCATTTTCGACGAAAGCCACGCCATGCAAAACGCCGGTGGCGGCAAGGGAGAACGGGGCGATGTCTCGCCTTCGCAACAGGGCCGTGCGGGCTTGCGCCTCCAGCACGCCCTGCCGAACGCGCGCGTCGTGTACGTCTCAGCGACCGGCGCCACGACCGTCCACAATCTCGCCTATGCCCAGCGGCTCGGCCTGTGGGGCGGCGAGGATTTTCCCTTCGCCAACCGGGCCGAATTCGTCGAGGCGGTCGAGAATGGCGGCGTCGCGGCCATGGAGGTGCTGGCGCGCGATCTGCGCTCGCTTGGCCTCTACACATCACGATCGTTGTCCTATGACGGCATCGAATATGAGTTGCTCGAACACCAGCTCACGCCCGAGCAGACGCGCATCTACGATGCCTATGCCGGCGCCTTCGCCATCATCCACAATCATCTCGACGCGGCGATGCAGGCCGCCAACATCACCGGCGACAGCGGCACGTTGAACCGGCAGGCGAAGTCGGCCGCGCGCTCGGCGTTCGAGTCCGCCAAGCAGCGCTTTTTTGGCCATCTGCTGACCAGCATGAAGACCCCGACCTTGGTCCGCTCGATCGAGCAGGACCTGGCCGACGGCCATTCCGCCGTGATCCAGATCGTCTCGACCGGCGAAGCGCTGATGGAACGGCGTCTCGCAGAGATCCCCACCGAGGAATGGAACGACGTCCGGGTGGACATCACGCCCAGGGAATATGTCCTGGATTACCTCGCTCATTCCTTCCCGGTGCAGCTCTACGAGCCGTTCACCGACAGCGAGGGCAATCTGTCATCGCGTCCCGTCTTTCGCGACGGCCAGCCCGTCGAAAGCCGCGAAGCCGCCGCCCGGCGCGACGAGCTGATCGAACGGCTCGCCTCGCTGACGCCCGTGCCAGGCGCGCTCGACCAGATCGTCCAGCGCTTCGGCACCGACATAGTGGCCGAAGTGACGGGCCGCTCGCGCCGCGTGGTGCGCAAGGGCGACCGCCTTGCCGTCGAGAACCGAGCTGCTTCCGCCAATCTCGCGGAAACCGCCGCATTCATGGACGACCAGAGGCGCGTACTCGTCTTCTCTGACGCCGGCGGCACCGGGCGCAGCTATCACGCCGATCTCGCGGCGCGGAACCAGCGCCTGCGCGTCCATTATCTGCTCGAACCGGGTTGGAAGGCCGACGCCGCCATCCAGGGCCTTGGCCGCACCAACCGAACGAACCAGGCGCAGCCTCCACTCTTCCGGCCGATCGCGACCGACGTGAAGGCCGAGAAGCGCTTCCTCTCGACCATCGCGCGCCGGCTCGACACGCTGGGCGCGATCACACGTGGCCAGCGCCAGACCGGTGGACAGGGCCTGTTCCGCCCCGAGGACAATCTGGAATCACACTATGCGCGCGATGCGCTCCGCCAGCTCTATCTCCTGCTGGTGCGCGGCAAGGTGGAAGGGTGCTCGCTCGACCGCTTCGAGTCCGCCACCGGCCTGAAGCTGATGGACGACAAGGGCATCAAGGACGAGCTGCCGCCGATCACCACCTTCTTGAACCGGCTCCTGGCGCTGACCATCGATCTGCAGGGCGTACTCTTCACGGCGTTCGAGCAGCTCCTCACCACCAAGATCGAGGGCGCGATCCGCAGCGGCGTTTATGATCTCGGATTGGAGACGCTGCAGGCCGAGAGCTTCATCGTCACGGACAGTCAGGTGATCCACACGCATCCGGGCACCGGCGCCGAGACGCGGCTGCTCACCATCACGCGGCGCGAGCGCAATCGCCCTACCACGCTCGACATGGCGATCGACCATCTCGCCGATCCCCGCGCGCGGCTACTCGTCAACGCCCGATCCGGCCGGGCCGCTGTGCAGATCCCAGCGCCATCCATGATGCTCGACGATGGTGAGATCGAACGGCGCGTCTGCCTGATCCGGCCGATGGAGCAGCACTACGCGCCGCTGCGCATGTTGGACGAGAGCCATTGGGAGGAAGCCGACCGCGCCGCCTTCGCCGCAGCGTGGTGGGCGGAACTAAACGATGTGCCGGACTTCTCAGACAGCACGATCCATATCGTCGCCGGCCTGCTGTTGCCGATCTGGAAGCGGCTGCCCAACGAGTCGACGCGGGTCTATCGGCTCCAGACCGATGCCGGCGAGCGCATCATCGGTCGCCGCGTCTCGCCCGCCTGGGCCGCAAACGCCAGCGCCATGGGCGCAAGCACGCTCACGCCAGATGCCGCCTTCACAGCGTTGATCGACGGCACGACCACCCTCGATGTCAGTGAGGGCATGCAGTTGCGCCGCGCCCGTGTGATGGGGACCAACCGCATCGAACTATCGGGCTTCACCGACGCGATGCGTGATCGGCTGCGCGCCTATGGCCTCTTCAGCGAGATCATCTCATGGAAGCTGCGCTTCTTCGTGCCCGTTGATGCATCAGGGCCCGCCATCCTCGCCAAGCTGCTCGACACCTTCCCCGTTGCGCGCATCTCCGAGCGGGAGGCTGCGTGATGGCCAGGCAGGACGCTTCCGACCTTGCGCACAGTCTCGGCCGGCAGGCCGAGGCGGTGTGCCTGCACTATCTCTCCAGCGGACGTCGTGAGGGCCGCTACTGGCTGGTTGGCGACGCGCGCAACACGCCCGGCCGCTCGATGTACGTCCGGCTGAAGGACACACCGAAAGGCGTCGCGGGCAAATGGACCGACGCCGCCACTGGCGAACACGGCGATCTCCTCGACGTCATTCGTGAAAGCTGCGGCCTGATCGACTTCAAGGACGTGGCCGACGAGGCACGGACCTTTCTCAGCATGCCGCCGCCGGAACCGGAGCCACGATCGCACGAGCGTCGGAGCCCCGCGCCGAGCGGCTCGCCGGAAGCGGCGCGGCGTCTCATCGGCATGTCGCAGCCGATAACGGGCACAATCGTGCAAGCGTATTTACGGGAACGTGGCATTACGGATTTACGCGGAACCGGAAGCCTTCGCTTCCATCCGCGCTGCTATTATCGGCCCGACGAGCATTCGCCGACCGAGACATGGCCGGCGATGATCGCCGCCGTCACCGATCTCGACAGCAAGATCACGGGCGCGCACCGAACCTGGCTCGATCCCCGATCGCGCGACAAGGCGCCGATCGACACGCCGAGGCGAGCCATGGGCGACCTGCTCGGCAACGCGGTGCGCTTCGGCATGGGCGGCGAGGTCATGGCGGCCGGCGAAGGCATCGAGACCGTCCTGTCGCTCCGACAGGTGCTTCCCGACATGCCGATGCTGGCGGCGCTCTCGGCAGCACATCTCGCCGCCATCCTGTTCCCCGATACGCTGCGACGGCTCTACATCGTGCGCGACAATGATCCGGCCGGTGACGGTGCGCGTGACAGCCTGATCGAACGGGCCAACGCCGTCGGGATCGAGGCGATTGTCATCTCGCCGGCGCTCGGGGACTTCAACGAGGATCTCCGCACCCTCGGCATCGAGCATCTCCGACAGCAGTCGCGGATGCAGATTGCACCCCAGGATGTCGCAAGGTTCATGGCGCTGGCGGCATAGCCCGGCACGGGAGACTGACAATGGCCGTGCGTCGTCGTGCTCGCAGATGCACCAACCGTCGGAGGGGGACCGCGTCTCGGCCTTCGAGAGGGCGATCGGCCAGCAAACGGGCCCGCCCAACAATGGCTGCGGCCGACGATTTTCCGGCGGCGCGTGCCGCGCCTTTCCATCGCGAGGCAAAATCGCCGGCCTCCGCCATCCTCCGCTGACGCTCCGGCCCTGCGCTGCGCTCCGGGTGCAGGGCCGGCCCGCCCGCCGGCTTTCGTCGCCATGAAGCCCGCGACGGTCGCGGTCCAACCGACGGAGCATCCCATGAGCGAGCACGACGACTTCGAACCGCATCACGCCTCATCACCGACCGACCATGTGCTCACCGAGCTTCAGCTCCACGGCTACCGTCCCTTCGAGGATGAACCCGACCAGCGACTCCTCCCGGACGGCAATGCGGTCGCAGGCGCCATCGCCGACATTTTCGACGCCCTGATTGGGACGCTGGAGGACACTCGCCTCGAGCCCGACCTCGACGATCTCCTCTGGTCGACGGTCAACGTCTTTCACCGCGCCACCGACCGGATCGCGCGCGAACTCGACGACAACGAGCAGGCGCAACGCCGCGGGCAGCGTGAACAGGACGGCAGCGAGGTGAAGGCCGTCGAACTCGAGCGCCTGATCGCGGAGGGCCAGACCATGATCGAACGTCAGAACGCCTTCGAACTGATGCGCGACCAGGCAGCCGAACATTACGAACGCCACGTCGGCAGGACCTGGCTTCCGCGCAGCGGGTCAAGGGTCAACCACCGCAATCTCACCTCGGCGATGATCGACAGCCGCGACTTCCTGGCAGCGAAACGGCGCGCCGAGCAGACAATCCTTCTTCCCCCTGGTCCGAAAATCCTTGTCACCGGCGGGCTCGACTTCAACGACCACCGGCTGATCTGGGCCAAGCTCGATCAGGTCCACGAAAAACACCCGGACATGGTGCTGATGCACGGCAAGTCGCCGAAAGGCGCCGAAAAGATCGCATCCCTATGGGCGACGAACCGTAACGTGCCGCAGATCGGCTTCGCACCGGACTGGACGAAGCACGGCCGCGCAGCACCCTTCAAGCGAAACGACGAGATGCTGGAAATCCTGCCCAAGGGCGTGATGCACTTCCCCGGCACCGGCATCAACGACAACCTCGCCGACAAGGCCAAGAAGCTCAGCATCCCGGTCTGGAAGTTCGGCGGCGCGTGAGCGCCGCACGACTTCAGACAACTGACCGCAATCTGATACTGTCGGTTGAAACACTGAGTTCTTGCCGACAGGAGGCGTATCTGGATCTTGACCACATTCAACTTGCCGCGCGCGATGCGCCGCTGATCATCGCATGGCCATCGCCCGGGCTCCCCGGAGGGATGATCCAATTCAACCAACCCGATGAATGGCGACGGTTCATCATCGGCCTCGGCATCGACTCCCGCATACCCGACATCGTCCAGTTCAAATTCAGACGCGCGCAGGCGCTCTATCTTCTCGGCTGGATCGATCTCGATGTGCTGAAGGCCGGCGAGCTCGCGGCGCTCATCGCCCTGGAGCTGACGCTGATGGACAGGTACGGCGGCCAGATACCGAAAAAGAAGCGCTCGTTCGCCACGCTGCTGAAGCACATGGTGGATACCGACGGCCTCGACGACGCGCACATTCCCATGATTGTTCGCACCGGCGGCACCGCAATTGGCTTCGTCACCGGCGCCTCCGAACCGTGTCTCAGCCAGCGCCGCAACGGCATGGCCCACGGCGATCCGTTCGACGGCCTACCCGTCGGCGGGCTCCTCGAACTCATCCGCGACCTCATCAACTACGCCTACCGGGATTTCATCGCCAACACTCCACCCGGGTTGCGTCCGGCTCATCATGGCTGACCGGGAAAACGAACGGCTCCTGACGCGAAAACCACCCCCGCTTATCTGCGCTGGTCCTTGGTCAGACTGATCGCCTGACGCCATCAACCCGTATATGTGGAACGGCCCGCGTAGCAAGGTCTCTCGGCAGTCGATTCTTCCACGGTAACGGTGCGGTCATATGTCCGGCCTGTCAGCGCGGCACATGGCCGCCGGCCTCGATGAAGTTCGCGGTACAAGTGGCTTGATCAAGGGTACGCGCTCGAGGCGCGTTACGGGTTCCAGCCTGTCTTGCATCGGGATTTCGCCCCAGGGATCATCGTCTGCTTCGTGCACCTCACTTCTGCCGGCTGCCGTGCCGGTCAGCTCATCAAGCGGTGGCGAGGGTCATCCTGTGACCACGCAACCCGCTAAACTGTTGGGACGCTGATAAACGCCGCCGCGCGTCAGCACAGCCCAGGCGATCCTGGCCATCTTGTTGGCGAGCGCGACCGCCGCCACTTTGTACGGCCGTCTTGCGACGATACCCGTCAGCCAAGGCATTGTTGTTGCGTTCAGCTCAGCGTGGCGAAGCACTGATGTTGCCCCTACGACGAGGAGGGAGCGCAGATCCGGGTTCCCCATTCTGGAGATGCGTCCGAGCCGCTCCTTCCCGCCGCTGGACCGCGGCTTCGGCGTAAGCCCGATCCAAGCTGCAAAGTGGCGCGCCGACTTGAAGCCGCCGGGATCCGGAACGAGCGCCTTGATCGTGGCCGCGGTGATGGCACCGATACCGGGAATCGTCGCAAGACGCCGCATATCTTGGTCGACCTTCGCCTCGCGGACGATCGCATCCTCGAGCTGACGGGCCTGCGTCTTCAGAGATTCGACCTGGTCGGCAATGGCGGTCAGGGCAAAACGCGCAGCCGGAGGCAAGCGGTCATCGGTCTCGTCTCGAACGATCGCGATGAGGGAATCGATCTTCGCGATGCCGGCGCCGGCGATGACGCCCAGTTCCGTCAGATGCGCGCGCAGGGCATTGACCGCTTGAGTTCGTTGGCGGACCAACAACGCACGCGTTTTTAGCATCATCGCGGCCGCCTGCTGCTCGGCAGTCTTGATCGGGACGAACCGCATGGTCTTGCGGGTGACCGCCTCGCTGATCGCTTCTGCGTCGCCGGCATCCGTCTTCCCGCGCTTGACGAACGGCGCGACGTAGGCCGGCGGTATCAGCTTCACGTCATGGCCCAGCGCCGAGATCTCGCGCGCCCAGTAGTGAGAACCGCCGCACGCTTCCATGCCGACCAGGCATCGCGGCAGCTTCTCGAAAAAACGCAGAACCTCAGCGCGACGCAGCTTGCGGCTGAACAGCGGCGCACCCTCGAAATCGGCGCCGTGAGCCTGAAAAACTTGCTTGGCCAGATCCAAGCCGATGGTGGCAACTTCCTGCATCGAATGATCCTTTCCTGATGACGTCGACCCAACGCCTCATCCTTAACACCGAGTCGCTGGGTGCGGGCCGTTCCACCTCATCAAGGGTCGGCTATGCAAGCATGCCGCCGCTTCGGCTGCGCCTGCGCGGTGATTGCAGCGTTCAGTCCGACACTTCGGGCGCCTGTCAGCGGGGGATGGTCCTCCGCTCAAACAGGAGCCGGATCGATGTCCCTCAACGACGCGCACGCCTTCGCCTTCAGCCTCGCCACCACCCTGATGGCCGCCATCATCATCTTCCAGGCCGGCGACGGCACGCTGTCGGTCACGCCTGCCAGCGAATACGACGGCGACATCGCCGCGATCGTCCATGAGATTGATCCCTTCGCCCCATAACCGGGGCGAACGGGCGCCGCCGCGCGGAAGTCTCACGCGATTTCCGCTCCCGGCGCAGCCGATTTTCAGCTATAGTTTGGTCGCGCCGTGGTGGTGGTGGAGGCGCAACCGTCAGACTTTTTCTCACGGAGGCCACCACCATGATCTTTCTCGCAATACTCGCATCCCTCGCAGCTATCGGCCTGCTTTGCTGGCTGCTGTTTACGCTGGCCGTCTTCGCACTGCCGGCGTTCGTCGGCGTGACCGCAGGGGCCTGGGCCCACGGCACCGGCGCCGGCATTCCTGGCGCGGTCCTCGTCGGCGCTGTCGCAGCCGCCATCACGCTGATGGTCGGTCACTTGCTGATCACCTTCGTCCGGCCGATGTGGCTGAAACTGGTCGTGGCCATCGCCTTCGTCGCGCCGGCGGCGATCGCCGGATTCCACGCCACACATGGTATTGTGAAGCACCTCATGCCTTCCGAGGGATGGCAGATTACCTTCTCCGTCATTGGTGCGATCGCGGTTGGTATCACCGCCTTCGTGCGGGTCGCTGGAATGGCGGCGGCCCCGGGCCCGTCTGGCCAGGACCTCGCGCGAGCCTGATTGTCGGTATCGCCGTTGCGAGGCGAGACCAGCGATGGGCGACGACCGCCCACGTCGTCTAGGCCGTTGGGATTGAGGCATGGGGTGCGGATAGACGCTAGGCCCCGGGAACGGCCCTCGTTGGAGCGACTGCCATGGCAGGACCATGTCTCGGCGGCACACCGACGATCCGGCGCGGCGATCTGCCATTTGGCGGTGGAGGGTCGGGGTCCAGCGCCAATGCCCTGCCGGGAGGAAACGAAGCCGGTGAGCATTGCCGCGACGCCGGTCTGCCGGTGCGGGATGGCCGCCATTTCTCCGTTGTCTGACCGTGCCTCAACCGCTCCAAACGGCCTCTTCAATGGCCTGATCTGGCCGAAGGCCGGCTTCGCCTCGATCGCCTATGACGCAACAGCGGCGTCGAACTTTCATCCCCTGCCGGCTGCGCCGTCATTCCTCGCGAAGCAAGAAAGCCCTCCTTTGCTGTCAGGCCCCTTCGGGGTGCGCCGTCGATCGCCTCCGGCCAACCGATCGCCATCGAGGCCGCAATGGTGCGGGCTCGGGAACGGAAAACGGAGATTTACAATGGCGACCATCGGCACCTTCAAGAAGACCGGCTCGAACGAGTTTACCGGCGAAATCGTCACCCTCAGCGTCCAGGCCAAGAACGTGCGCATCGTCCCCGACCAGCGCGCCACCGGCGAGAACGCCCCCAGCCACCGGGTCCTGGTCGGCCGCGCCGAGATCGGCGCCGCCTGGTCCAAGCGCTCCAACGAGGGCCGCGACTATCTGGGCCTCAAGCTCGATGATCCGAGCTTCAACGCTCCGATCTACGCCAACCTCTTCGACGATGAGGAGGAAAGCTTCTCCCTGATCTGGTCCCGCCCCAACGGGCGGCGCGGGGACTGAGGTCCGCGCAAAGGCCCCAGCCGGAAGGCTGGGGCCTTTGGTTTTTGCGGCGACCGAATCAGTTGCAGCCTTTATCGCTCGGAGAGAGCGTGCAGAGGCACTTCCAGCTAGAAGATCGCGCCAAGAACGACTATTATAGTCGTAGTTCTGGCGTGTTGGTTTGTGTTGGTGGGAGGTGATCATGCATGATCACCTCCCGACAATCGCGGGCCGCACGCGCGTTACTCGGATGGAGCCAGGAGACGCTCGCTGACAAGGCCCAGGTATCGCTGACCGCTCTGAAACGCCTCGAATCCGCGAGCGGCCTTGAGGTGTATGAAACTACGCGCGATCAGGTCCGGCGGGCGCTTGAAGGCCATGGCATCCTCCTCCTGACCACCGACCAGGGCGAAGGGGTGATGGTTGTCCGTGGGAAAATCGACAAGCGATAGCGCTTCATTGGAGCAGCACGCTTTGGTCGGACCGTTGCTTTCAACGGCACGGATTCTGCCGCAGTGGGACCAGCATACGGTTAACAAATAGCTCCGGAATGGATAAGAATGATTCCAGAGGACGGTTGTGATCAAGACAGACTTTTTAGACGAGCCGCCGGACAGCGCGGTGCTCACGCCCTATGATCGTGAGCACATGAAGCTCTACCTCCGCCTGCTCGACGCAGCCACGGACGGTGCCGACTGGCGCGAGGCGGTCGAGATTCTCTTCGGCCTCGATCCCAAATACGACCCCGAGCGCGCCCAACATGTCCATGACACCCATCTCGCTCGCGCTCGTTGGATGACCACACACGGCTACCGCGAGCTTGTGCGCGAAGGTTACCGTCACTGAGCGGTGGTGATGCCGCAGCGGCAACACCTGTTGCCGGCTCAAGGACTTCCTTCTTGTTGCTCAACTGGGAATCGTATCCGCCTCAAAACGCACGAATAATGCGAGCTAGGAGGATTTCGATGTCATCCGACGCATCCCGGTGGCGATCGTCATCAGAGTACGAGTACGTCGACCATCTCGCCGCTCCAGACGTCGGCTGGGAATGGCTGCGGCGAAACGAGGATTATCAACGCGACTACGCCGAACTCAGCAGCGCGTCGAGAGATTCACCGTCCGTGACCAAGGGAGCCGGCCGACGCTGGGGGTTACGATTTCCTTGTCGCCCCTGCTCTGAAGTCCACCGAGGCGCAAGTGTTCTGGCTTCCGGAGGAAGATACGGGATCGGTGATACTGACGCCGGCGCCGGCGTCCATCGCTGCGGATAGCACGCTCCTCTCGCCACCGAGACGGTCTGCGGACCTGCCGACCGAACACAGCCTTCACTTCCTGCACGATCTGAGAAACGGCCAGCGACTGCATCTGGCGCTTCCCGGCGACGGATCGGCCGAGCAGCCGCTCGTAGCGGTGATCCCACTTGGCATGGAGGGGTTCGACCGCATGGAAGCCGTTGCTCGGCTGCTGGCCTCCCTTCACGGCCGCGCCATTCCACCCGACACGCGCCTCACGCGTCAGCAACTGGCCCGCGCGCGGCGCATGCTGCAAGCAATTGACGGATATGGCGCCGGAGCGACCCAGCAGGAGATCGCCGAGGTCATCCTCCGCGTCGGCAAACTCACCCGTGACGAATGGCAAGCCGCTTCCGCCCGCCACGCCGTCGCGGGCCTCCTCGGGGATGCCCGCGCCATGATCTCGGGCGGCTATCGCAAACTGCTTCGTCATCGCCGCCGATCCTAGTCGGATCGCACGCGTCTCCTTGGTGTGGGGATTTAGTACCTCCCAAAATCCCGCTGCAACTCGCCGGTTTCCCTTCGCCATCGTGGCCTTCGTCAGCCGCTTAACGCCAGCGGCCCCCACGGACACCACGGAGGCCCGATCATGACACCCAATCTCAGCGCATTGCCGCCGCGCTTTCTACGCACCAAGGAAGCCGCGCACTTCCTGGGCTTGTCTGCCCGCACTTTGGAGAAGCACCGCACTTACGGGACCGGCCCCTCCTATCGCAAGCTCGGCGGCCGTGTCGTCTACGCGGTCGATGATCTGCAGGCCTGGACCGAACGCGGCGCGGTCACCTCGACCTCCGATCCGCGCGGCGCTGTGCTGCCCGCTAAACGCCAAGAGACCGCGCCGTCCGCGCACGCCAGCCGTTTCGCGCGCTGACCGCTCGGGCTTCCTTTCAATGACGGCGCGACATCGCCCAATCTCGGAGCGCGGACAGCTCGATCTGTTCCACGCGCTCCCCGGCGACTTCGCGCCGCGCGACGCGCAGGATCTCATGGCCTATCCGTTCTTCTCCCTCTCCAAATCCCATCGCACGGCGCCGATCGACTTCGTCGCCGGCGACGTGTCGATCCGCGTCGAGGCAGTGGCCGATCATGGCATGGCCACCATCTGGGACGCCGACATCCTGATCTGGGCGGCAAGTCAGATCGTCGAGGCGCGCGACGCCGGTTTGCTCACGTCGCGCCTGATGGCGGCGACGCCCTACGAGATTTTGAACTTCATCGGCCGCGGCGTCAGCCTGCGTGACTACCAGCGGCTGAAGGCCGCCCTTGACCGGCTCCAGTCGACGACCGTCGCCACGTCGATCCGCCAGCCGGCCGAAGGTCGCCGGCATCGGTTCTCCTGGATCAACGAATGGCAGGAACGAACTGACCGCTTTGGCAAGCCGGCCGGTATCGAGCTGATCGTGCCCGACTGGTTCTACCGCGCCGTCCTCGATGATGCGCTCGTGCTCACCATCGATCGGGCCTATTTCGATCTCACCGGCGGCCTCGACCGCTGGCTCTACCGTCTGGTGCGCAAACACGGCGGTCGACAGCGCGCCGGCTGGCGTTTCGACTTCCGCCATCTCTATCAAAAATCCGGAAGCCTCTCCCCTTTCAAACGCTTTGCCTTCGAGCTGCGCGACATCATCCGCCGCCAGCCGCTGCCCGGCTATACGCTGTTCATCGAGGTCGAGCTCGGCGGCCGAGTGCTGCTCGCCTTCGAACCGTCAGCGCCCTGTGGACAAGCTGTGGACGGCCTCGTGCTATCGGGAACCCGGACTATCGTGCCATCGGGAACCACACGCTCGTGCTATCAGGAACCCAAACAGGGGTTAAATCCCGGAAAACAAAACCGAAATCTCGCCCTTAACTTAGAGTCTAACCAAGAATCTAACTTTAGAAGACACGCGCCCGATGTGGAAAACATCGCCGACCGTCCCGAAAAGACATCCGGGACGCTGTCGAAAGGCACGCGCACCGATACTTCTAGCACGCCGCGACTCCCTCTCGATCCAGCATCGGGAGAGTCGGAATGATCGTCGCGCTCCTCAATCAAAAGGGCGGCGTCGGCAAGACGACGCTGGCCCTGCATCTCGCCGGCGAATGGGTCGCCAAGGGGAAGCGCGTCACGCTGATCGACGCCGATCCACAAGGCTCCGCGCTGGACTGGTCGCAGCAGCGCGCTCGCGAAGCGCTTCCGAGGCTCTTCGGCGTCGTCGGTCTAGCGCGCGACACACTGCATCGCGAGGCCCCGGAGCTGGCGCGCGACGCCGATCACATCGTCATCGACGGTCCGCCGCGTGTCGCCGGGCTGATGCGCTCGGCGCTGCTCGCCGCCGACCTGGTGCTGATCCCGGTGCAGCCGTCGCCGTTCGACGGCTGGGCCTCGGCCGAGATGTTATCGCTGCTCAGCGAGGCGCGCATCTATCGCCCGCAACTCATCGCCCGCTTCGTGCTGAACCGCTGTGGCGCGCGCACCGTCATCGCCCGCGCGACGGCTGATACCCTGGCCGATCACGACCCGCCGGTGCTCGCCGCCACCGTCGGCCAGCGCGTTGCCTTCGCGGACGCCGCGCAATCTGGCCGCCTCGTTTCCGAAGTGGATGAGGACAGCCCCGCCGCCCGTGAAATCGCCGCGCTCTGCGCCGAGGTCGGGAGGATCGCGCCATGAGCGAGCGATCCCCGAAGCGCAGTTTCGCCGCGCGTCCCGCCGACCCCGAAAGCTGGATTAAGGCCTCCGACGCGCCCTCCACACGCGCCTCGGCCGATGGCGGTTATAGCGCTCGACTGACTATCGACATCACATCGGATCTGCGCGGGCGCATCAAGATCGCCGCCTTCCAGCGCGGCGTCACCGTCGCCGACATGCTGCGCGAGCTGCTCGCGCGTGAATTCCCCACCATCGCGGGAGACCCGTCATGACCGGCATCGCGGCCCCCCGCGTGCGCAGCAGCGCTGCGCCGGCCAGCCCGCCGCTGTCCACAACACTGGTCGAGCTGACCTGGATCGAGAAGAAGATCGAGAACTGGATCCGGTTCGGCTGCGACATCCACGAGCAGATCCTCGATCGCCGCCGCCGTGTCATAGGCTTTGCGCCAAACAGCACTTTCGCCTTCGTCCGCTGGGCGTCGAACGAGTTCGGCACGATCATCTCGCGCATCGACATCTTGCGCGCTGTCGGGACCGGCGAGCCGTTCCAGACGCTGCCCTTCGTGCGGCCCGGTGGCGACATCCTGCTGAAGATTGAAGGTTGGCCCAAGGTCGAGCGGGTGCTGCAGGCGGTCGACGCGATCGAGTCGATCGGTGTCGATCCGGCAGATGTATCGTCTGATCACTGGCGCCACGTCCACAACCGCCTGACCGCTGGCGAAGAGCCGCGCGCCTACAGCGCCGAGCAGCATCGCGCCTTCCTTCTGCGCAGGAGGGCCGAGCCATGAGCCGCTTCGGCTATGTCATGGCGACGTATTTCGCGGCGATGGGGCTCGTCATCGCAGCCGTCCTCCCGCTGCCGCTCAAACTCATCTGGAACGCGTCCGCGAGCGTGCCAATTGGCCTTTACACGATCGATCCCGATCATCTTCCGGAAGTCACCGACCTTGTCGCCGTCGATGCGCCCGAACCGCTCGCGACCTTCCTGGCCGATCGCGGTTACCTGCCGCGCGGTGTGCCGCTGATGAAGCGCGTCGCCGGCGTTGCCGGGCAGCGCGTCTGTCGCACAGGCCGCATGGTTTCGGTCAACGGCGTGGACATGGCCGAGGCGCTCGAGCGCGATCGATCGGGCCGCCCCTTGCCGAGTTGGCAAGGCTGCCGGCTGCTCGGAGTTGGCGAGATTTTCCTGATGAACTGGCAGGTCCGCGACAGCCTCGACGGCCGCTACTTCGGTCCCGTCTCGACCGACATGATCCTCGGTCGGGCGACGCCTCTCTACACCGATGAAGACGGCAAAGGCCGCTTCGAATGGCGCGCGCCAACGCGGTGACGCGCGCGTCCATCCCGTCCTCCACCGCATCGCAAAGGAGCCGTCCCATGCCCCAGATCGGAGAATTCACCCGCACGAAGTCGGGCTATTCCGGCCGTATCCGCACCCTCTCTCTCGACATCGAGCTGACGGTCGTTCCGGCTGAGCTGTCCGACGCCGAGAACGCGCCCGACTATCGCATCCATCTTCGCGACGAGGACGGCCCAGAGGTCGGCGCCGGCTGGAAACGCACTGGCGAACGTGCCGGCGACTATGTCTCTTTGCAGCTCGACGATCCCGTCTTCACGCAGCCGATCCGCGCCAATCTGTTCCAGTCGGGCGACGACAAGACCGTCTGGGGGTTGCACTGGAACCGCCCGCCCAAGCGTGCCGAGCGGGATTGAGCCGATGCGCTGGCCGGTCCCATTTAGCTTCAATGTCACTGCTGCCGGGCGTCATCGCGCCGCCCGGCACGCGGGTCTCCTTCTCCTTACCGGCCTGTCTCTCGTCCCCGTGCCAACGGCCGTGACGCTGGCGCAGAGCGCGCCGGTGGAACGTCCACGCCCGGCCGATCCCTATGCAGCCTACATCACGGAAGCCGCACAACGGTTCGGCATTCCAGCGGCCTGGATCCGGGCGGTCATGCGTGTCGAAAGCGCAAATGACCTTCGCGCTATTTCGCCGAAGGGCGCGATGGGCCTGATGCAGATTATGCCGGCGACCTGGGCGGAGCTGCGCGTCCGTCATTCGCTCGGCACGGACCCCTTCAATCCGCGCGACAACATGCTGGCGGGCGCGGCGTACCTGCGTGAAATGCACGACCGGTATGGCTCTCCCGGCTTTCTTGCCGCCTACAATGCGGGACCCGGCCGATATGAGGAGTATCTCGCCGGCCGTCCCTTACCGGCGGAGACACGCGCCTATATGGCCGCGCTCCTCCCTATCTTCGGCGGCGGTGACCTGACCGCTCCGGCGACCATCGTTGCCGCCGCCGATCCGCAAGCCTGGACGCGCGCACCACTGTTCATCGCGCAGCCGGAGCGCACAGCGGCGGCCGATCCTGTGCAGCGCGACGGTGCTCGGGACGTTGCGCAGACAGTGACGATCACGCGCGATGTCTCCGCCATCGTCCCGCAGTCGGGCGGCCTGTTCGTCGCCCGCAATCGTGTGGGACAGCCGCAATGATGGCATTCGCACTCTGGCGCGGTGTAGCGGGCTTCCGGTCAGGTTGGGCGGGAGGATGGAGCTGGCAGGGAAACACGACCAACAGACGGCGAGATAAAAGCGCATGCCCGAAACGCTGTAAGCCTCTGAGGAGGCTTGCGTTTTGGCGTGCATGGCGGTCGGTCGCGGGCATGAAGCCCGGTTTTTGTGAAGTATTTCAAGGCCTCCGTATGCACGGCCCTGAATTGCCGCTGTCCGGAGCTTCAGCATGAGCGAGGGCGACAGCGATTTTCGGGTCCGGCCTGGCCGCATCAAAACCACGCGCGCACCCAAGGCGAAGAGCTTCCTCAACCAGGTGCTCCGGGCCGCGAAGAAGGCGGGGCATACCGGCGCCCCGACGTCAGGTAGACGCGCGTCCGGCTATGGCCGCTCGACCTTCGGCCGGGGACGCGGCAGTTTCAGCCGCAGCCGCCTGTTCTCATCGTCCCGCCGCGTCGTCGTCAAGGCGCGCGTCGTGCGCCACCAGGGCCGGTCCTTCCGCTCGGCGCCGCTGTCAGCCCATCTCTCCTACCTCAAGCGCGAGGGTGTCGGCCGGGACGGAGAAAAGGGCGTCATGTTCGACGCCGGCTCCGATCGCACCGACGACCTCGCCTTTGCCGACCGCTGCAAGGACGACCGGCATCATTTCCGCTTCATCGTCTCGCCGGAGGACGCCGAGATGACCGACCTCAAGGCCTTCACGCGCGACCTCGCACAGCAGATGGAAGCCGATCTGGGGACGCGGCTCGACTGGGTCGCCGTCGATCACTGGAATACCGACAATCCGCACGTCCATCTGCTCGTGCGCGGCGTGGATGAGGCCGGCGCCGATCTCGTGATCTCGCGCGACTACATCAGCCGGGGCCTTCGCTCGCGCGCCGAGGATCTGGTGTCGATCGAGCTTGGCCCCAAGCCCGAGCACGAAATCCGCAACGCCCTGGAGAAGGAAGTCACCGCGGAACGCTGGACGCGACTCGATGTCGAGATCCACGGCCACGCCGACGATGTCGGCGCCATCGACCTGCGTCCTGAGGCACGCGGCCCCGCCGATCCCGAGACCCGACGGCTGATGATCGGCCGCCTCCAGCATCTGGAGAAGATGGGGCTCGCCACGTCGGCCGGTCCCGGAGAATGGTTGGTGGGGCTGGAAGCCGAACGCCATCTTCGCGACATCGGCATCCGCGGCGACATCATCAAGACCATGCACCGCGCCTTCACCGAGCGCGGCCAGGATCGCGGCGTCGCCGACTATGTCATCGAGGGCGAACCTGGCTCGCCGATCATCGGCCGACTGGTCGACAAGGGCCTCCACGACGAACTGACCGGCGAAGCCTATGCCGTGATCGACGGCACCGACGGCCGCGCCCACCATGTTCGCTTTCGCGGCATCGAAGCCTTCGAGCACGCGCCGCCTGCCGGTGGCATCGTCGAGGTTCGGCGCTTCGGTGGGTCGGAGGACCAGCGACCGACGCTGGTGCTCGCCACCCGTTCCGATCTCGATCTTCGCACCCAGGTCACCGCGCCGGGCGCCACCTGGCTAGACCATCGTCTGGTCGAGCGCGAACAGATGCCGCTCTCCATGGGTGGGTTCGGCCGCGCGGCGCGCGACGCCATGCAGGCCCGCGCCGAACATCTCGCTGACGAAGGACTCGGCCGCCGCCAGGGTCAGCGCATTATCCTCCAGCGCGATCTCCTCAACACGCTGCGCCGGCGCGAACTGGACGCCGTTGGCGAGAAGCTGTCGGCCGAGACTGGGATGCTGCATGTCAAGGCCGCGGCCGGCGAGCATGTCTCGGGGATCTATCGCCAGCGCCTGACGCTCTCCTCGGGCCGCTTCGCCATGATCGACAATGGGCTCGGCTTCCAGCTCGTGCCCTGGTCGCGCGAGATCGAACGCAAACTCGGCCAGCACATCGCAGGCGTCGCCCGCGATGGCGGTGGCATCGAGTGGAGCCTGGGGCGCAAGCGCGACCTCGGCCTTTAGCCACCAGCAAGAAGAAGAAAGGAGCAACGCTGATGTCCGCGACCAAAATCCTCTGGGGCCAGATCACCATCGTCTTCCTGATCGTGCTGATCACGACCTGGTCGGCGACGCAGTATGTCGCCTGGCAGCTTGGCTTTCAGGCGCAGCTTGGAGCGCCGTGGTTCAAGCTACTAGGAATGCCGGTCTACTTCCCCCCTGCCTTCTTCGCCTGGTGGTTCTCCTACGACGCCTATGCGCCGGAGATTTTCACCAAGGGCGCCTTCATCGCAGCGTCGGGCGGGTTCGTCTCGATCGCGGTCGCCATCGGCATGTCCGTCTGGCGCGCGCGGGAAGCGAAGAATGCCGAGACCTATGGCTCGGCGCGCTGGGCCGAGAAGGGAGAGGTGAAGGCGGCCGGGCTGCTTGGCCCGGATGGCGTAGTGCTGGGCAAGCTGGACCGCGACTATCTGCGCCATGACGGGCCGGAGCATGTGCTGTGCTTCGCGCCGACGCGCTCCGGCAAGGGTGTCGGCCTGGTCGTGCCGTCGTTGCTGACCTGGCCGGGCTCGGTCATCGTCCACGACATCAAGGGCGAGAACTGGCAGCTCACCGCCGGCTTCCGGGCTAAGCATGGCCGCGTGATGTTGTTCGATCCGACCAACCCGAAATCCGCCGCCTACAATCCGCTGCTCGAGGTGCGCCGCGGCGATTGGGAAGTCCGTGACGTCCAGAACGTCGCCGACGTGCTGGTCGATCCGGAAGGTTCGCTCGACAAGCGCAATCACTGGGAGAAGACCAGCCACTCGCTGCTGGTCGGCGCGATCCTGCATGTCCTCTACGCCGAGGCGGACAAGACGCTCGCCGGCGTCGCAGGCTTCCTCTCGGATCCAAAGCGGCCGATCGAAACCACGCTAAAGGCGATGATGACAACGCCGCACCTCGGCGAAGCCGGGCCGCATCCCGTGGTCGCGTCCACGGCGCGCGAGCTGTTGAACAAATCCGACAACGAGCGCTCCGGCGTGCTCTCGACCGCCATGTCGTTTCTCGGCCTCTATCGCGATCCCGTGGTCGCTCAGGTGACGCGGCGCTGCGACTGGCGCATCGCTGATCTGATCGCTGATCCGCGGCCGGCGACGCTCTACCTCGTGGTGCCGCCATCCGACATCTCGCGGACCAAGCCGCTCATCCGCCTCGTGTTGAACCAGATCGGTCGGCGCCTGACCGAGGACATGCACGCCAAGGAACGCAAGCATCGCGTGCTGATGATGCTCGACGAGTTTCCGGCGCTTGGCCGCCTCGACTTCTTCGAGTCCGCGCTGGCCTTCATGGCGGGCTACGGCATCAAGAGCTTTCTGATCGCGCAGTCGCTGAACCAGATCGAGAAGGCTTACGGGGCGAACAACTCGATCCTCGACAACTGCCATGTCCGGGTCAGCTTCGCGACCAACGACGAACGGACCGCGAAGCGCGTCTCCGATGCGCTCGGCACCGCGACCGAGATGAAGGCGATGAGAAACTATGCCGGGCACCGGCTTTCGCCCTGGCTCGGCCACCTCATGGTCTCACGCTCGGAAACTGCCCGCCCGCTGCTCACCCCCGGCGAGGTGATGCAGCTCCCGCCCGCAGACGAGATCGTCATGGTCGCCGGCACCGCGCCGATCCGGGCCAAGAAGGCACGCTACTACGAGGATGCCCGGTTCAAGGAACGCGTGCTGTCCCCGCCCGATCCGCAGAGGTCCGGGCGCACATCCCGCGCTGACGGCTGGTCGACGCTTGTCCCACAGAAGCCGAACACGGCGCTGCTGGCCGAGATGGAGAAGGCGCAGGGCGACCAGGCCAATAGCGGCCTGCGCCGCGAACCCGAGCTTCCGGACCATGTCGCCATCGTCAAGGAGACGACTGACCAGAAACCGGCGGAGGAGTTCGCGATCATGCTCGACGAGGAGCCCGAAGATGTCGCCCGCCAGCGTCAGGCGCTGCGCCGGCAGATGACCGGCGTGGCGCGTCAGGTCTCGCTCGATCCCAATGACGGCATGGATCTCTAGGAGGCGGCGATGCGGGACCGCCTGAACCTCACCTTGCCCGTCGAGATGATCACCCGGATCAACGAGCTGTCGGAACGCAAGAAGATCCCGCGATCGGCCATCGTCGAGGCGGCCGTGGCGTCATTCCTTTCGCCCGACGCCGCCGATCGACGCGAAGCCGCCTTCACCCGCCGGATGGACCGACTCTCGCGCCAGGCGCAACGCCTCGAGCGCGATCTTGGCGTCACGGCCGAAACGCTGGCGCTCTTCGTCCGCTTCTGGCTGACGATCACGCCGCCATTGCCGGGCGACGCGCAGGCCGCGGCTCAGATCAAGGGTCGCGAGCGCTTCGAAGGCTTCATCGAGACGCTCGGCAAAAGGCTTCAGAAGGGTCAAAGCTTCCTCCGGGAAATCCCGGACGATGTTGCCGGAAGGGTCCGCGGCGATGACGACGACTCGCCGCCAGAGGACCGATAGTGTCCGCTTGTCGTCGATCAAGTCGGAACCGATTCCGCCGTTCTCCTGTATTTGCACGCTAGGCTACTACGACGATCTAATCTTGTTGAACCGGCCTGACTTCTGGCTCTTTTAATCATCCCCGATCCAGGGCCGCGCGTCGTGCGCGCCCGCGAAAGAACGGGGACGACGTGGCGGCAGCACACCAGAAATCCGAAGCGATCATGCGGGGTGCGCGCATGTTGCGCACCGCCCTTGGCCCCGCCATCGCCCGGTTCCTGGAAGATCCCGCGATCGTCGAGGTGATGCTCAACCCCGACGGACGGCTCTGGATCGACCGCCTTTCCGAAGGGCTTTCCGATACGGGTGAGCGCCTCTCCGCCGCCGATGGCGAGCGGATCGTGCGCTTGGTCGCGCACCATGTCGGCGCGGAGGTCCATCCCGGCAGCCCCCGCGTCTCCGCCGAGCTCCCCGAAACAGGAGAGCGGTTCGAAGGTCTGCTGCCCCCTATCGTCTCATCGCCCGCCTTCGCGATCCGCAAGCCCGCCGTCGCTGTCTTCACCCTCGATGATTACGTCGCCGCCGGGATCATGACGGGTCCCCAAGCCGAGGCGCTGCGCGATGCCGTGGCGTCTCGGCAAAACATCCTCGTCGCCGGCGGCACCTCGACCGGCAAGACGACACTCACCAACGCGCTGCTGGCCGAGGTCGCCAAGACGGACGATCGCGTCGTCCTGATCGAGGATACGCGCGAGCTGCAATGCGCCGCGCCCAATCTCGTTGCGCTGCGCACCAAGGACGGCGTCGTCTCGCTCTCAGATCTGGTGCGCTCCAGCCTGCGGCTCCGTCCAGACCGGATCCCGATTGGCGAGGTCCGCGGCGCTGAAGCCCTCGACCTTTTGAAAGCTTGGGGCACCGGCCACCCGGGCGGCATTGGCACCATACACGCCGGCACGGCGATCGGCGCAGTGCGCCGCCTCGAGCAACTCATCCAGGAAGCCGTGGTCACCGTCCCGCGCGCGCTGATCGCCGAGACCATCGATATCGTCGCCGTGCTTTCCGGCCGCGGCGCCCAGCGTCGCCTTGCCGAACTTGCCCGCGTCGATGGGCTCGGCCCGACCGGCGACTATGCCATCACCCAAGCAGCATCCAAACCATCAGGAGATCCAGCATGATCCGTCATTCGCTCCGCATACGCCGTCACATCGCGATGGCGGCGTGTGTCACCTTCCTGTCGATCGCTCTGGCGCCCGCCGCCCACGCGTCGGGCTCGTCCATGCCGTGGGAGCAGCCGCTCCAGCAGATCCTCCAGTCGATCGAAGGTCCGGTCGCCAAGATCATCGCCGTGATCATCATCATCGTCACCGGCCTGACGCTCGCCTTCGGTGACACGTCGGGCGGCTTCCGCCGGCTGATCCAGATCGTCTTCGGCCTGTCGATCGCGTTCGCGGCCAGCTCGTTCTTCCTGTCGTTCTTCTCGTTCGGCGGCGGAGCGCTCGTCTGATGGCGGGTCCGGCCGATTACGCCGGCGAGGTGCCGGGCTTCAGTGTGCCCGTCCACCGGGCGCTGACCGAGCACATCCTGCTCGGCGGCGCCCCGCGCTCGATCGCCATCCTCAACGGCACGCTGGCCGCGGCGCTCGGGCTCGGCCTTCGCCTCTGGCTGGTCGGCCTTGGCCTTTGGGCCATTGGCCACTTCGCCGCCGTCTGGGCGGCCAAGCGCGATCCCCAATTCGTCGACGTGGTGCGCCGCCATCTGCGCATCCCCGGCCACTTGGCGGTCTGAGGAGGCGCATCAATGTTGAATCTTGCCGAATATCGCAATCGCAACACTCGGCTCGCCGACTTCCTGCCCTGGGTCGCCCTGGTTGGCGAAGGCGTCGTTCTCAACAAGGACGGCTCGCTGCAGCGCTCGGCCCGATTCCGTGGCCCGGACATGGATTCCGCCGTGCCGGCCGAACTAGTCGCCGTCGCCGGCCGGCTCAACAACGCCTTCCGGCGTCTCGGCTCCGGCTGGTCGATCTTCGTCGAGGCGCAGCGCCATGCCGCCGCGACCTATCCCTCAAGCATGTTTCCGGATTCAGCGTCCGGTCTGCTGGATGCCGAGAGGAAGGCCGATTTCGAGGAAGCGGGCACGCATTTCGAGTCCAGCTACTTCCTGACCTTCCTCTATCTGCCGCCCGCCGAAGATGCAGCGCGTTCCGAGGCCTGGCTCTACGAGGGCCGCGAGCAATCGGGCGTCGACGTCCATGAGATCGTGCGCGGCTTCATCGACCGCACCGATCGCGTGCTGCAGCTCGTCGAAGGCTTCATGCCGGAATGCGTCTGGCTCAATGACGGCGAGACGCTGACCTACCTGCATTCCTGCGTCTCGACCAAACGCCACCGCGTCCGCGTTCCCGAGACACCGATGTATCTCGATGCCCTGATCGCCGACCAGACGCTCACCGGCGGGCTGGAGCCGATACTGGGAACGGCGCATCTGCGCGTGCTCACCATCATCGGTTTTCCCACAGTGACCACGCCCGGATTGCTCGACGATCTCAATCGGCTCGCCTTTCCCTATCGCTGGTCGACGCGCGCCATCCTGCTCGACAAGACCGATGCGACCAAGCTGCTCACGAAGATCCGGCGGCAATGGTTCGCCAAGCGCAAGTCGATCGCCGCCATCCTAAAGGAGGTGATGACCAACGAGGCCTCCGTCCTCGTGGACACCGACGCCGCCAACAAGGCGGCGGATGCGGACCTCGCCCTTCAGGAACTCGGCGCCGACTACGCCGGCCAGGCCTATGTGACGGCGACCGTCACGGTCTGGGATGAGGATTCGCGGATCGCCGCCGAAAAGCTGCGGCTGGTCGAGAAGATCGTCCAGGGCCGCGACTTCACGGCAATGCCCGAGACGATCAATGCCGTGGACGCCTGGCTCGGCTCTCTGCCGGGCCACGTCTACGCCAATGTCCGGCAACCGCCAATTTCCACGCTCAATCTCGCCCACATGATCCCGCTCTCGGCGGTGTGGGCGGGGCCGGAACGGGATGAGCACTTCGGGTCGCCCCCCTTGCTCTATGGCAAGACCGAGGGAAGCACCCCGTTCCGGTTTTCCCTTCATGTCGGCGACGTCGGCCACACGCTCGTCGTCGGACCGACCGGCGCCGGCAAGTCAGTGCTGCTGGCCCTGATGGCGCTTCAATTTCGGCGCTACCGGGACGCCCAAGTTTTCGCCTTCGACTTCGGCGGCTCGATCCGCGCGGCGGCGCTGGCGATGCGTGGCGACTGGCACGATCTCGGCGGTGGCCTGACCGAAGGATCGGATTCCTCCGTCTCTCTTCAGCCGCTCGCCGGAATCCACGAGGTGCAAGAGCGCGCTTGGGCGGCGGACTGGATCGTCGCGATCCTGATGCGCGAGGGCGTACTGATTACGCCCGACGTTAAGGAGCATCTCTGGTCGGCGCTGAGCTCGCTGGCCTCCGCTCCGATCAACGAACGCACCATCACCGGCTTGGCTGTCCTGCTGCAATCGAACGATCTGAAACAGGCGCTGCGGCCCTATTGCGTCGGCGGTCCCTATGGCCGGCTGCTCGACGCCGAAGCCGAGCATCTGGGTGAAGCAACGGTGCAAGCCTTCGAGACCGAGGGTTTGATCGGCACCGGCGCCGCGCCTGCGGTCCTGGCCTATCTTTTCCATCGCATCGAGGACCGGCTTGACGGCCGGCCGACCCTGCTCATTGTCGATGAAGGCTGGCTCGCGCTCGACGACGAGGGTTTCGCCGGCCAGCTTCGCGAGTGGCTGAAGACGCTGCGCAAGAAGAACGCCAGCGTCATCTTCGCTACGCAGTCGCTGTCAGACATCGACAATTCCACCATCGCGCCGGCGATCATTGAAAGCTGCCAGACCCGTCTGCTGCTGCCGAACGAACGCGCGATCGAGCCGCAGATCACCGCGATCTATCGCCGCTTCGGTCTCAACGAGCGCCAGATCGAGATCCTCGCGCGGGCCATGCCGAAGCGCGACTACTACTGCCAGTCGCGACGCGGTAACCGGCTGTTCGAGCTGGGCCTGTCCGATGTCGCGCTGGCGCTCTGCGCCGCGTCCTCGAAACAGCATCAGGCGCTGATCGCCGAGGTGTTCGCCCGGTCGGGCCGTGACGGATTCCTGCACGAATGGCTCGCCCAATGCTCGCTCGGCTGGGCGGCGGATCTCATCGCCGACCTCACCAATGTCATCCCCCAGACCGTCATTCCCACCAGCCAGGAGGTATCGTCATGACCCGTTTTCGCTCCCGCACGCGCGCCGCCCGGCTCGCTCTATCCATCCTAGCGGCACCGCTGGCGCTGTCGCCGATGCTCGCACCTCCGGCCGCGGCGCAATGGATCGTCTACGATCCGACCAATTATGCGCAGAACGTTCTGACAGCGACCCGCGCTCTGCAGCAGATCAACAACCAGATCACATCGCTTCAGAACGAGGCGACGATGCTGATCAACCAGGCCCGCAATCTCGCGAGCCTGCCATTCTCGTCGCTCCAGCAGCTTCAGCAGTCCGTTCAGCGGACCCAGCAGTTGCTCAACCAGGCGCAGAACATCGCCTTCGATGTTCAGTCGATCGACCGGGCCTTCCAGCAGCAATACGGCAATGTCTCGCTGTCCGCTTCGGACCAGCAACTCGTCACCGATGCCCGGACGCGCTGGCAGAATACGGTCGGCGGCCTGCAGGACTCCATGCGCGTCCAGGCCGGCGTCGTCGGCAACATCGATAACAACCGGACGCAAATGTCGGCGTTGGTCGGCCAGAGCCAGGGCGCGACCGGCGCCCTCCAAGCGACGCAGGCCGGCAACCAGCTTCTCGCGCTTCAGGCCCAGCAGCTCACGGATCTCACAGCGGTCGTCGCGGCCAATGGTCGGGCACAGGCGCTTCAGTCCGCCGAGCAAGCCGCGGCGGCCGAACAGGGCCGTGAACAGCGCCGTCGCTTCCTCACCCCGGGCTCCGGCTATCAGCCCGGCAATGCCCGGATGTTCCAGAACGGCAACTGACGGAGGCGAGCATGGACGGAAAGATGCTCGCCCGTGTCGGCGCCATCGTCTTCATCGCCGCGGCCGTCACCGCCACGGCGATCGAGATGACCCGGAAAGAGGACACGCCGATCTACCAGAGCGTCGATCGAGCCGACGCCGAGAGCGTCGATCCGCTGCGGGCCGAACTCATCCGCTGCGCTGGAATTGGTGAGGCCGGTCCGCGTGACCGTTCCTGCCTGCGCGCCTGGGCCGAGAACCGTCGCCGCTTCCTGGCTCCCGGGGCTCGCCCCGCCGAGCGGTTGCCCGAAGCGCCGCAGTCGCCGCGCCCGGCGGCGACGACTAGCCCGGCGCCCGCAGTTCCGCTCCAACCCGAAGAGGCCAGATAGCATCATGGGCGGCACTGGCGTCATCGACCACTTCCTGGAGGTCTTCACCCGCTACATCGATTCCGGCTTCGGTCTGCTGAGCGGCGAAGTCGCGTTCATCGCGACCACGCTGATCGTCATCGACGTGACGCTCGCCGCCCTGTTCTGGAGCTGGGGCGCGGACGACGACATCATGGCGCGGCTGGTCAAGAAGACCCTGTTCGTCGGGGTGTTCGCCTACATCATCAGCAACTGGAACAATCTCGCCCGTATCGTCTTCGAGAGCTTCGCCGGGCTCGGGTTGAAGGCGAGCGGCACGGGCTTCACCACCGCCGATCTGCTGCGTCCCGGCAAGGTGGCGCAGACCGGGCTCGACGCCGGCCGGCCGCTCCTTGATTCAATCTCTGGCCTCATGGGCTACTGGTCGTTCTTCGAGAATTTCATCCAGATCGCCTGCATGTTCCTGGCCTGGGCGCTGGTGCTGCTCGCCTTCTTTATTCTCGCGATTCAGCTCTTCGTCACGCTGATCGAGTTCAAGCTGACAACGCTGGCAGGCTTCGTCCTGATCCCCTTCGGACTGTTCGGCAAATCCGCCTTTATGGCGGAACGTGTCCTCGGCAATGTGATCTCGAGCGGCATCAAAGTGCTGGTGCTGGCCGTCATCATCGGCATCGGCTCGACGCTGTTTTCAGAATTCACCGCAGGCTTTGGCGGCGCGACACCGACGATCGATCAGGCCATGGCGATCGTGCTCGCGGCGCTGAGCCTCCTCGGTCTCGGCATCTTTGGGCCCGGCATCGCCAATGGCCTCGTCTCCGGCGGCCCGCAGCTTGGCGCAGGCGCCGCCGTGGGCACCGGCCTCGCCGCTGGCGGCATGGTCGCAGCCGGCGCCGCCACAGTGGGAGCCGTCGCTTCCGGAGGCGCGGCAGCGATCGGCGGTGCTGCCGCGGCGGCGCGCGGCGGAGCCGCGATCGCAGGCGGCGCATCCACCGCCTACAGCCTCGGCGCCACCGGCCAGTCCGGCGCGGCGGGCGTTGCTTCCGGTCTCGGCGGCGTTGCCCGCGCGGGCGCGTCCGCTGCCGCCTCGCCGTTGAAACGCGCCGCGTCGCGCGCGGCCGACAGCATGAAGTCGAGCTTCTCGGCCGGCGCTCAGTCCGCCTTCGAGGCCACGGGCGGAACATCGACCGCAGGCACGGTTGGCGGCGACAGCGAGGCCGCCAGCGGCGCCACCACCGGCCAGAGAGCCTCCCGTCAGGGACCGCCTGACTGGGCCAAGCGCATGAAGCGCTCTCAGAACCTCACCCATGGCGTCCAGGCCGCCGCGCATGCCGTTCGCTCTGGCGACAGCCACGGCGGCGGCTCTTCCATCAACCTTTCCGAAAGCGACCGCTGAATGAGCCTCTTCAAACGACCAGCAACCCACTATGGCAAATCCCCCGAACCCGAGACGCCCTATCAGCGTGCCGGCCAGATCTGGGACGAACGCATCGGCTCGGCGCGCGTGCAGGCGAAGAACTGGCGGCTGATGGCGTTCGGCTCGCTGATCCTCTCCGCTGGCTTCGCTTCGGCGCTTGTCTGGCAGTCGGCGCGCGGGACGATCGTACCCTGGGTGGTTCAAGTCGATCGGCTCGGCCAGGCGCAGGCCATCGCGCCCGCCACTGCCGACTATCAGCCGACCGATCCGCAAATGGCCTGGCATCTGGCGCGCTTCATCGAGCAGGTCCGCTCGATCCCGGCAGACGCCATCATCGTGCGCCAGAACTGGCTGCGGGCTTACGAGTTCACCACCTCCGCCGGCGCGATGGCGCTCAACGATTATGCCCGCGCCAACGACCCCTTCACCAAGGTCGGCAAGCAGCAAATCTCGGTCGACGTCTCGTCGGTCATCCGCGCGTCCCCTACGAGTTTCCGAGTCGCCTGGGTCGAGCGCCGCTATCAGGACGGCGCCCTCGCCGAGACATCGCGCTGGACCGCCATCCTCACCATCGTCGTGCAGCCGCCGCGCACCGCCGAAAAACTCCGGGCGAACCCGCTCGGAATCTACGTCAACGCCATCAACTGGTCACGGGAGCTGGGACAATGAAGTCGTCTTTCCGTAAAGCCGGAGACCCGGCTTCACACACATACGTATCGCCGGTTTTGCGCAAAGCCGCGCTGCCGATCATTCTCCTCGCGACGACCGCGCTCGCCGGCTGCGCCACCACGCAGAAGCCACCCGAGATCAGCTATGACGACGCAGCGCCCGCTGTGCAGGCGGCCGACCCACCGGCGCCCGTCACCGTGGTCGAGCTGCCCCGGCCGCTGCCGCTCCCAGGTCAGCTGAAGCCGGTCGAGACGACGCGGAGCGCACCGGAGGCGAGCGATCCGGCCGCGCGCGTCAATCAGGCCAACGCCGCCGCCCGCGTGCAGCCGGTTCGCAACGGCTTCATCAACTCGATGCAGGTCTATCCGTTTACGCAAGGCGCGCTGTATCAGGTCTACACCGCCGTCGGGCAGATCACCGACATCGCGCTCCAGCCCGGCGAGCAGCTTGTCGGCTCCGGCCCGGTGGCGGCCGGTGACACCGTGCGCTGGATCATCGGCGACACCGAAAGCGGATCGGGCGCGACGCGACAGATCCATATCCTGGTGAAACCCACGCGCGCCGAGCTGATGACCAACCTGGTCATCAACACCAATCTGCGCACCTACCACATGGAGCTGCGCTCGACCAACCGTACCTATATGGCATCGGTCTCCTGGCAATATCCCCACGATCAGCTCATTGCGCTCCGCCGCCAGAACACTGAGTCCCAGGCCGCCCAGCCCGTCGCCACCGGCATCGACCTGTCCCGTGTCAATTTTCGCTATGAGATCGACGGCGACCGCGCGCCGTGGCGACCGCTCCGCGCCTTCGACGATGGTCGCCAGGTCTTCATCGAGTTTCCGCGCGGCATCGGACAGGGCGAGATGCCGCCGCTCTTCGTCGTCGGGCCGGAGGGCAATACTTCCGAGCTCGTGAACTACCGGGTCCGCGGCAACCACATGATCGTCGATCGCCTGTTCGCCGCCGCCGAGCTGCGCTTCGGCGCGGGCGATCGCCAGAAGCGCGTGCGCATCACCCGCACCGACGGGAGGCCGGCATCGTGAGCGAGAGCGATCCCCGGAAGGAGGAAGGGACTGAACCGGAGAACGTCGAGCAGCCCTTGGCCGGTGAGCCGGCGCCACCGATGCGGCTACGCGCCGAGGCGCCGCGGGTCACGCGATTGTCGAGGAAGGTGCTGGCTGGCCTCGGTCTCGTCGCCAGCGTCGGAATCGGCGGCGCACTGATCTACGCCCTCCAGACCCGCGACGGCGGCCACCCGAACGAGGAACTATATTCGACCGACAATCGGGCGACTGCCGATGGCCTTGCCGGCTTGCCGCGTGATTATACGGGGCCGGTGCTGGGGCCTCCGCTGCCCGGCGACCTCGGCCGTCCCATCCTTGACGCGCAGAATCGGGGTCAACCAGTCCCGGTTCCTGGCATGTCGACACCCACCCCCGGCCTCAGCGCCGAGGAACAGCGCCGGCTTCAGGAGGTGGAAGCGGCACGGACGGCGCGGCTGTTCGCCTCGACCGAGACAAGAGTAACGTCCACGCCGACAGCGACGTCACCAAGCGGAACACCGCTCCCAAATGCCCAATTGCCTCTGCCCGATCTAACAAGCCTCGGCCTTGCGCCGCAGCCGGCCACGCCGACCGCGCAGGATCGCCAACTCGCTTTCCTTAACGCTGCTGCCGATCGGCGGACTGTCTCCCCGGACCGCGTCATGGCGCCGGCATCGCCCAACATCCTTCAGGGCGGCGCGGTGATCTCGGCCGCGCTGATTACCGGCATCCGCTCTGATCTGCCCGGCCAGATCACCGCCCAGGTGACCGAGAACGTCTATGACAGCCCAACCGGCCGCATACTGCTCGTGCCGCAGGGCACCCGATTGATCGGCCAGTATGATAACGGCGTCGGGTTTGGACAGCGCCGCGTGCTGCTTGTCTGGAACCGGCTCATCATGCCGAACGGCCGCTCGATCGTGCTCGAGCGTCAGCCGGGTGCCGATTCTGAGGGCTATGCCGGCCTTGAGGATGGTGTCGACTATCACTGGGGCGAACTGTTCAAGGCCGCCGCGCTCTCCACTATCCTCAGCGTTGGCGCCGAGGCAGGATCGTCTGGCCAGGACAGCGACATCGTGCGAGCGCTGCGTCAAGGCGCATCAGACAGCGTCAGTCAGACCGGTCGGCAGATCGTTAGCCGCCAGCTCAACATTGCGCCGACACTCACTATCCGACCCGGATACCCGGTCCGCGTGATCGTCACCCGCGATCTGGTGCTCGAACCCTACGGAGGCTGACATGGCGAAGTTGAAACTCGGCCCGATCACCGATGACAAGCCGGTCAAGGTCTCGCTCGAACTGCCGGCCACGGTTCACCGCGATCTCGTGGCCTATGCCCAGGTACTCGCCCGCGAGACCGGAAGATCCATGGGCGATCCGGTGAAGCTGATTTCACCGATGATCGAGCGATTCATGGCGACCGACCGAGGATTCACGAAGGCGCGACGTGACGGTGAACGCGGGCGCCCGCCCGCTAGCTCAGGCTCGACGTCGCAGAATTAGCGATCAGTCCCGGCACTGCGACGGCGTTCGATCGTCGCGACATTGTTCTGGCCAGGCTCAGCAACCGCCGTAGAGCCGGATTATCATTGTGCGGCGACCAGATCGCGCAGAACGGCAGAATCTCTTCGCTCAGTGGGCGGTAGACGACGCCGGGAAAGCGCGCCGCGATAGTCGCTTCGCTGGTCAGCGTGAGGCCCTGACCCATGGCGACGAGATTCATGAGGTTGTCTCGACCGACACGGTAGCGTTCGACGTTGGGGTGGTGCCCAAGGTCAGCGAGGTGCTTCACCAGGTAGTCGTGGATCTCCGGACCCGGATCAGTCTCACTGACGATGAAGTGTCGGTCTCGCAGGCTCGTCCAAGAAATCTCGCGATTCCGAGACAGGCCGTCATCGTTTGGCAATGCTACGAAGACGCGCTCATTCCAAAGATGCGCCAGATCGCACCCGTCCGCGATCGGCTCACCAGTCAGGAAGGCGACATCCAGGTGATGTCGTTGGATCGCGGCGATGTGGCCGGAGGGCCCGCCTTCAATCAGATCGGGGCGGATGGTTGGGTTCGCCGCAGCATAGGCTCGGAGGAGATCGGCGAGAAAGCCGGATGCAAGCGACGAGAATATTCCGATGCGCACGGTGCCCGCTTCGCCGCGCCCAAACGAACCAACATCCATAGCCGCATGACCGATCTGAGTGATGGCCTTGCGAGCGCGGACGAGAAATCTCTGGCCGGCTTGCGTGAGGTGCACACCGCCATGGTGCCGAATGAATAGAGCCGCTCCGAGTTCATCTTCCAGATCGCGAATACGCCGGCTGATGGCGGACTCATGAATCTCAAGCGCCTTCGCTGCGCGTCGAAAGCTCCCGCGCTCTGCAGCTGCAATAAAGTAGCGAAGATGGCGCAGCTCGATTGTCAGAGAACCACCTTCCTCGACTTAGAAGGTGCTCGCGACTCTTCCTCCGACACTTGGTCGGGCACTGTCAAAACTGGACCAAAGATCGCGCGGCCGACTTCCAGGGCCTCTTCCATCACCAACATGACGCCGTGCCGGGGTGACGACTGCTGATCAAGCCAACGCCGCAATTGCTCTTCCGAACAGAAGAAGGCGATCGACGGGCAACAAGAGTTTGCCGCCGCACCTCCTTCATAGGCAAAGTCGTACCAGACTACGGCGCCAGCCGGCGACACGTTGCGCAAGGTACGACCCTCATCGCCTGTCGTCACCCGGACACTGCCACCGCTTAGCCGGCAGCGGGACTCGACCGTGACGTCGCTGCGATACATTCTGCCGACCCCGAGCGCGTCGATGGCGCAGAGGCTGTTCAAGGTGTGGCTCTTCAGTGCGACGTGGTGACCTGTCTGTGTCTCCGTGAAAGGGTAGGCATAGCGGATCGCGTCCGTGCCGGGTTCAAGGCCCAAAAGATCGCGCAATTGCAGCTTGTGCAGAACGACGCGCACGCGTTCCTCTGAGATGTCAGAGCAGGCGGCGATCTCGTTAGCGCGAGGCGACCGACCGTTCTTGGCGTAAAGGTCGAGGGCCATCCGCCACACCAGATCCTCATTCGGTTCGAGCGCCTGCGACCACTTGTCCAAAAGTCCCGCCCGCGCCGCCATGCGCCCGCTGAGCGCATGCCGTGCGGCCGGCGTGGTAACGGCCGACCAGTCCGGGCGGCATACGCCCGGCCTGATCTCGACACTGAACTCTTCCGATGTTGTCGCGTCGATCGCCATCACATCTTCCTCGACTGATCGTTTGGCCGATCGTCAGCCCGCGCAGCAGGACAGCTTCTTGACATCCCGGTCAAATGTCTGCGCCGCAAGCTTGAGCCCTTCGACTGTGGTCAAATACGGGAAGATCGTCTCCGCGAGGTCATCGATTGTCAGACCGCCACGAATCGCCATCGTCGCCGTCTGGATACTGTCCGCGCCTTCAGGCGCAAGGATGTGTGCCCCAAGCAGCTTGCGTGTGTCGCCGTCCGCCACAAGCTTGATCAGGCCGCGTGTATCCCGGGCCGCGAGCGCGCGGGGCACGTTGTCGAGCGAAAGCACGGAAGTGCGGACATTGTACCCGGCGGCGCGCGCCTGCGCTTCCGTGAGGCCGACGCTTCCCACCTGCGGATCGGTAAAGACTACCGCGGGCATCGCCGAGTTGTCGTAGCGGAGGCTGTCGCCGTTGAGCGCGTTCTTTGCCGCGAGCTTCGCGCCATAGGCCGCCATGTAGACGAACTGGTCCTTGCCCGTCACATCGCCGGCCGCGTAAACGCCAGCTTTGGAAGTGCGCATCCGGTCATCGACCACGATCGCGCCCACCGGCGTCAGGGCGATCCCTGCTTCCGGAAGGCCAAGGCTTTCGGTGTTCGGGGCGCGACCCGTCGCAACCAGAACCCGCTCGGCCGCGAGCGTTTCTGTGTGTCCTTCCCGAACCACCGTGAGCGCGACGCCCTCCTCGGTCCGACGGATCGACTCGTAGGTCAGACCGCCGACGACCTTGATACCCTCGTCGGCGAGATAACCGGCGAGGGCCGCCCCGATCTCAGGCTCTGCTTCCGGCAGGAGGCGGCTGCGGAAGACTAGCGTCACCTCGACCCCCACTCGAGCGAAGGTTTGCGCTAGCTCAACGCCGATGTAGCCGCCGCCGAGCACAATCATCGAGCGTGGCAGTGCGGTCAGCTCCAGCGCCGTGGTGCTATCGAGGATTGAGATGTCCGTTATGCCCGGGATCGCCGGCAACGCCGGCCGGGTCCCGGTGGCGATGATGATACGTTCCGCCGCGAAACGCTTGCCACCGGCTTCGACGCCACCATCGACGAGGCGGGCGCGGCCTTCATGATATGCGACGCTGTTGTAAGATGGCAGGAGATCGGCGTACTTCGCCTGACGCAGACCCGCGACCAGTGCATCCTTTTGGGCGACCTGCGCACCCCAGTCTGCCACCCGAGCCTCTGCGGCGATACCGGCGAACCTGGGTGCGGCGTTGGCGTGGTGCACCGCTTCTGCGGCCCGGATAAGGGCCTTCGACGGGACGCAGCCGACATTGACGCACGTCCCTCCGATCGTGCCGTGGCCGATCAACGCAACTTGCGCCCCTTGTTCGGCCGCCGTAATCGCGGCCGAGAACCCGGCCGAGCCGGCGCCGACGACAATGAGGTCGTAGCGGCCGTTCCCGTTCTTTGCGCTCGGAGCGCAGCAATCACTCATGACTTGAACTTTCCTGTGTTCTTATCCGTCTCACAGCAGTCGATGACGGCCGGGGTGGATACTTTGCGTCGGTAGAGCCCGATCCCGACCAGCCCGAGCGAGGCGACCAGAACCGGGATCAGGACATAATCGACCTTGGTCGCCAGCGCTGAGAGCCCGATCGCTCCCAGCGCAATCCCAAGGATTGGGGTCGCGCAGCAGAGCGCCGCCACGACCGCCCCAATGATGCCGGTTCAAAAAAGGGCGCGGCTATTCATTGCGGTCACGTCAGCGCGCGAGAGCCACGCTCTTCACGCCCGTCACGGTCGAAGGATAGCCTGCATTCGTGGTCGCCTGGGCCAGTGCCTCGGCCGTGATCTTCTCATCGTCGAAGGTCACGGTCGCCGTGGCCCGACCGTCCCGCTCCACGACCGCGACCTGGCTGACACCGGAGATGCGCGAGAGAGTTCTTTTTACGATTGGTGCACAGGTCACGCAGCTCACATTCTCAACCGCAAGCGTGGCTGTCCGAGGGGCGGCGTAAGCGCCTCCGGCGAGAGTCAAGGCGGCGACGGTCACTGCAGTGCGAATCAAGGTCTTCATGGTCACAAGTCTCCTGGTTTGAAAGGTTGCATCAGAGGTCGAGAAGGAACGGCACAGCGTAAGGGAACGCCATCGCTGCGAAGACGAGCACGGTCGCAGCCCACAGCCCGATTTTGGCAATCCGGCTCGCGCCCGGGCGAGCACAAGCACTACCTTCCGCGCAGTCCACCTTCGGTTGGCGGTAGACGCGCCAGAAGCCCACAGCGAGAAAGACAAGCGCTGCGACCACAAAGACGGGCTGGTAAGGCGCAAGCGCAGTCAGGTTTCCGATCCACGCCCCGCTCACGCCAATGCTGAACAGAACAAGCGGCAGTATGCAGCAAGACGATGCGCCAAGGGCGGCCAGGATCCCGCCCGCCATCAACAGTTTCTGCCCGCCCTGCGACGTCCCCGCTTCGGGTTTGCCGGTCAGCCGCGCCGGGGCCGTTCGAACATACTCACTCATTCCTTTTCTCCTCGATCTTTTCAAGATAGGGCCTGTAGGACCTACAGGTTCAAGTGTTATTTCAGAGCGAGGTCTGCGGCCTAGCACTGAAGGCGCCGCCGACAGGCGCCCTACCACCATAAGTTCGCAAGTGCGGCTCGATCGGTTACATGGAATGTTGATTTTCAGCGGGAGCTGAAGGCGCTTTCTAAGCGGAAGCAGAACCCGCAGCATGGCTTTGATCTCGGGAAGCGAAAGTCGCCTTTGCCTGCATTGCTCGCCGCGAGGCAGGATCGCGGGGCAGCCCTGCAACCGCAGTTCCCAAGGACAGGCCGAGCCGCTGCGCTGGACAACCACCAAAGACCCGATCGACTCGGGCAACACGCGCGGGATGGCGCAGGCCCGAGACGGGCAAGACCCTCGCCCCCGCCGGTCGATGCTCACGCCGGCATAGTGGGCCAGACGAGATTACGTGTAGGGGACCATTTGACACCCGCTTTGATTGCTTTGCGGGGCCACCCGGGTAGATTTCGCAGAGTGCAATCCGCACCTACGAAGCGAATACCGAGCTGTAGAATCGTTATCCAATCACGATTTTCTCGATGGAATGGTCTGCAGCATATGTCGATTAAGCTCTTGGCCCAAGCGGAAGGCATCTTGGACGCTTACGATCTCCACGCCTTGATGCTTGGAGGCCCAATCTTTCGCCGTCACGACCGATGCAAAGAAATGGACGTGGCAACAGAATGACTGACGAATGTCCGCTGTTTCCTGCGGCAGGACCAACGACACTGCGGCGTCGGTCGGTGCGATATCCCGGATTTCGTTCGGCGAAACCGTGAGTGAAACTGGTGCTCCGGTTGCAGCGCAATGCGACGACACGCGCGCCGTCTGGCCAATGAGGGCCGGAAACATCAATGTGTCCAGTGCGCACCAGGCGTATAGACGGCCGCCGTCAATTTCGAAGATATGTGAAGTCTCGCGCAAGGTGAGGCCGTGCCCAACGATATTCCCATCGTTGTCGTACTCGGTACTGGTAGTCCGTTCGAGCACGTCAGTCACTCGCTCAGCAGGCCAGTCGAGAGCCATCGCAAGCGCCGTTCGCGAAACCGGACGCCCCTTGGCCAACTCACGCAGCAGCACGACAAACAGCTCCCCGAACCCTTCGGGCTGATTGGCTGGCGTGAGACTTTCAGCAATCTCGGTGATGTAGTGTTGTTTCATAGTTATTCCCTTATCCTGCACAGCACGAAAGCTGCTTGACGAGGACGGACCGGCGGCGGCCACGATCTGGACCAATTGCTCGGGGCCGCTGGTGCGCGGCAAGGCCCTATTTTTCACCAAGCGCCGGGCGTTCTCCCTTCGCAATCGCCTCCTCGAATGCTGACACTCCAGCTGTGCCGAGCTGTGCTCGCGCTATGTCTCGAAGTTGCTCATCGCGGGGCTTTTGATCGCCTGTGCGGGGCGCATCGGAGCTGCGGATGAAACGTGCCTTGAGGATGTCGGCGAAGCTCACCGTCAGCAACCGTGCCTTGTCTTCGGAGAGCGCCACCTTCGTCTCGATTCGGTGCACGAGCCGGGCGGCGATAATATCGGCTTCCTCCATGCTGAGAGTGTCCACCTGGGCGCCTCGGTACCAAGCGGCGCCCGACCGGAATCTGGCCAGCTCCGTCGTCCGAGCTTCGCCCTGGAGCTCTGTCGCGACATCCTTCTCGAATATTTCCCGCAGGAGCGTGCGAACGGTTTTCGTGCGCGCCTCGCGGTTCCGGTCTGATCCCACCACGGCGAGCACGGTCCCGGCCCGGTTTATCCAGGCCTCAGCAATTCCCGTATTTTGCTCGAGTTCGAGGAGAACCGGTTTGGCGAGCCCGCCGCATGCGATCTCCGGAGCCGCGGGGCACTGCCAGGGGACTTGGAACAAGCTTATAGTCTCGGGTTGAACCCTCGACCTGCCCTCGTTGGCAAAGCTGGCCGTCGTCCACAGGACGCTAACCACCGCACAGGCCAAGGCGATGAAGGATTTTCTCATCTATTGTTCCTTTTCTCGAAGGTTCCATTGGAACTTCCACCGACGTCATTTTTTGCCGACATGCTGTAACGGTTGCGAGCGAGGTCTTCGGCTCGCGCTGCAGGCGCCCTACGAACATAAGTTCGCAAGCGCGGCTCGATCGGTTACATCGAATGTGATTGGGTCGCGCGAACTTGAGCGTGAGATCTTGAGCCGCCGACCGCCAGCGACGAAGCCGCCGCTCGAGCATGGCGCGATGCCACCGCGCAGCAGGATGGCGCTGCCCAACGGTGGTCCGCCTGAGCAAGACAGGCGACTCTCTGCGGCCCGCCTCACTCAGTGAATTTCGAACACGTCCCATGGCGCTAGCCGGACACTGGGGTGACCTCGATAAAGCCCTGGTTAGGGCTGGCTATCGCTCCCCGTTGTGTCTCAAGTAGCTTGCGCAGAAAAGCGGGGCACTGATGGTAACAAAACACCGAATGCTGCACGCCCAAAATACACGGCGTGTCCAGAAAGAATGGCACTTCGGCGAGGAAGTAGCGGGCGCCCATCTCAATCGCTGTGGGCGTCAAGGGGCCCTTTCGATCTGGGTGCTTCTCAAGCACCCATGCTGCACTCTCAAGACAACCTTCTCGGAACTCGGGATCGGAGGCGAAGAGGTCTTGATAACGAGCGTGCCCGGCTGAATAGTTGCGATGTTCATCGAGAACGCGACCGTTCAGCAATATGGTGCTGAGCTCGTCTTCTGCTTCTACGGTCGAAAGCGCGCGAGCGATCTTGTTCTCGAGGTAATTCGCTTGTCGTCGCGACTTCTTCTCCGCGCGTGCGGGAGAATACCCTAGCGCCTCGAGCGTGAGCGCAGCGGGTCTGTCAGGCACATAGAAGTGAAAGCCTGTAAAGTTTCGGCGCGCCCACCGGGCAAGCTCAGAAATCCGCATCTCTGAGAAGTAGCTGTTGAAGGGGCTGATGCCGATGACAGCATGGGTTCGGCTGTCAAACAGCTCGGAACAACGCAAAGTTACGGGATTGGCGAGCATGCAAATTCCAGATGTCTCCAAGCGCCTCCGACAGGCGCCCATACGAACATAAGTTCGCAAGCGCGGCTCGATCGGTTACATCGAATGTCGGTTTCGACCGGAAGGTGCAGGCGATTTCTCCGCGAGGACAGAAACCTCGCGATGAACTACCAGCGCAGAAGCCGTTGTCCGAGCATGCCGCCGATCAAGCCGCACATCAGGATGGCGCTGCTGTACCAGCAGGCGACGAAGGGCAGAGAATCGTCGCCGCAAGCGAGGGCATAGGCGCTAGCGCTGACGCCCCCGGCTAGCAGCCCTGCGAGTGCGCCCGTGCGCCAGAGATCTGTGGGCGCCCCCCAGCGCAGCGCCAGCACCATCAAGGCGTAGGGCACCGCGGCCATAACCGGGATGATCACCAGGCACTTCGGCCACGCATGACCAGCAATCAAAGCTGCCCATTGTGCGCCAGGTGTTACGTAAAGGTCCAGCGCCGCCAGCAACACGATTCCGACGAAAGGTAGCGCCGCCACAAGGTTCGACGACCGTCGTGCTTGCCCCGGCCTGGCGAACCGGAGCAACAACAGGAAGGCGGTGGCCGCCACTCCAGCCGCAAATACAAGCTTCAGCAAGAGAAAGCCAAGAGCGTGGGGTTCTCGAAGGTCGGGCCGCAGGCCGAGTGTCAGGCAGATCGCGGCGACAGCCGCTAGGCTTCCCGCTGCGAATGCGAGGCCTAAGGCGCGTGAGGCGCGACGATAGTCAACGGGTTTGAGATCGACCGTCAACCGGTTGATCAGATCAGCGGTCTTCACGCCACAACCTCCCGCCGATGGCAACAGTCATCGCCTTGAGTCCCCGATGGATCCGGACTTTCGCGGCCGCCTCAGTAATGCCTTCACGAGCGGCGGCTTCGGCGACGCTTCGTCCGTCGAGTTTGACGTCGCGAATGACACGCTGGCTATGTTGGGGAATCGTCGCAAGCAGTTTTTCCATATCGATTCCGGACTCCACCGCCGTATGATCGAACCCGTCCGACATTGCCTCGGCCGCGTCGAGCGGCCCCTCGGCATGAGCCATCTTGCTCCGGCGGAGATGGTCGATAAGCTTGTAGCGTGCGATCGCGTACAGCCACGGCGTGAAGGGCTCGGAGGGATCATAGGTATCTCGTCGGGTGTGCACCGCCAATAGCACTTCCTGGACGACGTCCTCAGCATCGGCGACGTTCCGTCCCATTTGGGTCAGCTTGCTCCTCATATAGGCGCGAAGCAGCGAGCTCAGCTGTTCCAGGAGAGTTCGGTAAGCCGTCGCATCTCCGAGCTGGGCTTGTTCCATCATCAGCCTGAGGGCACCTTCCTGACGTTTCATCCCCGGCTCAGGAGCGCACTGCTTACAATGCCTAAGGTAAGACCGAAGCCCGCGTGTCCGACGGCTTCCCAGATGAAATTCGCAACGGTGTGGGACCCCATTGCGAAGACCATGCCGGGATAAATCACCAGCACGAGGTAGGGTGTCGCCCATTTCCATCCCCGTCCGCCAAACAGCATCAGGAACGAGAGGCTGAACATGATCCCGCTCCAATAATGCCAAGCGTAGCCCAGGGCGACGGTCGCTCCTCGGCTAAGAGAGGAAACCCGCTTATGCTCTGCGGTGGGCCCCGCCCCTGGTTGATGGTCCTCGTGCGGAGCTGCCGAGCCGTGTGGATCAGTCGGGCTCGAAACAGGCGGCGCGGCTTGCTCGCGCATGGGACTGGTCCCGTATTCGTCGGCATGCATGGACCCATGGCCCCCGGGCGCAACTTGCCCTGTGAGGCGCCGCCCAAAGTCGAGCGCCTCGTCCATGGCGATGACGCCGGCGCTCATCCCCGCCACCCTGCTGGCGTCGTAGGTGGCGGTTGCCATATAGCCCGCCAGAAGAGCCACGATGACTGTCCGGACGAAGCGTTGGTAACCGGTCCGTCTGGCCAGTGCGACGGAGGCGATGGTGAGCAGGATCGACGCCAGCCAGAAGATGGGTCCGATGGTCGACATCGGCACCCCCCATTTCAGGTCAAGGATCAAGGGAAGAGGCCCGATCACGCACGCCGCAAGCGCCAGGATGCGCGGCAGCCAGAAGCCCCTGGACTTTCGACCCTGTCGAAAGCCATCGAAAATAGAGCCGTCGAAATTGGCAGTAACGGCGGCCATATTCAAATCTCCCCCATGATCAGTGGTCGGGCCGCGCCGCGCGGCTGAAACGCGCCGTCGCCTTGGGTTTGAGTGGCGTTGAGCCCGGCTTAAACTTCACGACGCCGTCGGGGAGAGGCCGCGCGCAAGCTTCTTCTTCGACTCAAGCCCGCTGAGCTTCCAGCAGACCAAGGTAGAAGTGGTATTCGAGGAAAGCCGCCGTTCCTGCCACTAACAGCGGCTTGTAGGGCGCGAGCGCCGTCAGGTTCGCGATCCACGGCATCGCTCCGATGCCGTGGCTGAAGGTGATCTGCAATCCGATGCCGCAGGACGAGGTGGCCACCGCACCGAGGAATACCGCCGACGGCAACCAAGCGCCGCCGCTCCACAGCGACGTGTTGCGACGCGTGCAAATCCGCGGTGGCAGCCGTTGTCGCCGCCGGTGCGGGGTGCGATGCATTCATCAAGTCAGACCTTACTCCCGTTGCCGAAATTCGATTCGAATCGTATGATACGGGCTGTAGTCACTACAGGTGCAAGAAGGAAATTCGATGAGCGGTCACGCAGCAGTAAAAAGCCTCCAGAGGGGAGAGCTTGCCGAACGGACGGGCTGCAATATTGAGACCGTGCGCTACTACGAAAAGATTGGCCTCTTGCCAGAGCCGCCGCGCACCTCGGGTGGCCATCGTGCCTACAGCTCGACGCACGAACGGCGCCTTCGCTTCGTTATGCGAGCTCGCGAACTTGGCTTTTCCCTGGAAGAGATCCGTGAGCTTCTGCGGTTGGCCGAAGAGCGCGACCGACCATGCGCCGAAGCTAGCAACGTAGCAGCCACCCACCTTCAGGACGTGCGGACGAAGATCGCCGATTTGAAGCGCATGGAGGGCGTGCTCAAAAACGTCGTCGTTCAATGCGGAGACGGCACGCAGCCGGAATGCCCGCTCATCGAGACCTTGTTCCGCGAACCTACGGCCAGATCGGCAAAGCCACGGACAAAAGCGGCGAGAAGTCCCCGTGGCCATAGCTAAGGCGCCATACCTCGCTGTACAGTCTTCACCCGATGGGACAGCTTAGTGACCGTGCGTGCGGCCCAAACGGGAGCAGCTCGTGCCTGGTCCCCTGTGACGTATGAGCCGCCATTCCATCTGGCCTGCTGAGCGTGGCTGCGGGTTAAATTTCTCCGCGGGAACGCTGAGCTCGCCAGTTCAGTCTTTCGGCATCAAAAAAGTCTCAGGCGCGTGGAACCTGTACCCGCTACAGGTGTGTTTCCAATTTTATGGTAGCTACGGCCATCTCCTTGAGCCGGGCAAGCATAGCATATCCTCAAGCGGACTGGTCGAAATCATGCCCATGAGCACACAAAGCAATTCAGGCGGGAAGATAATGGTTTTCGCGGTCTTGCATTTCATCTGCTGTGGGCTGCCTTTGTTGCTGCTCTCCGGCGTATCACTCGCGTTTATAACACCTTACTGGCCGGTAGCCGCTGGAGTTCTAGCCCTACTCGGAATAGTCGGCTTCGTCTGGTACTTCAAACGCGGCTGTGCCTCCTGTCCCCGCAATGAGGGCCGCCGCGTCATTAACCCGAAAATTTAACTGGATGAAAGGAAGCTGTCATGGCTCAGCAGGTCGAGATTGGTCGCCCCGAAGGGAAGACGTCCTATAGCGGATACGCCGAACGCTACTACGAGCAGGCCCGGAGCCAGCGCCAGACGCTCTCGGCCAGCGAATATGTGGCGGTGACCGAGGGATACCTTCGCGAGTTCGTGTGCATGGGCCAATGCAATCTTTACCTCGGGTCGGCCAAGGATGCGAAGATCAAAGAGTCTATCAAGATTTATCTTGAGGACGTCTGCAATCCGAACATCCAGGAGATGAAGAAGATTCTTGACGATGGCGGCTACGCGCTGCCCGCTCCCATGGAGGAAACGAAGGGTCCGGATGATATTCGCGAAGTCGACATGAACGCCATCAACGACCGCGCCATCGTGATCGCGCAATGGTTCGCCATCCGTGGATTCATGACGCTGTGGGACAACTTCGCGATCATGAGCCAGCGCACCGATGTGCGCGACGCCTTCATTCGCAACTATCATAGAGCCAATCGCTGGCACGTGGCGATATATGAGATGGCTCTAGAAAGCGGCCACCTGAAACCCCTTCCTATCGTCGGCAACCACCATGTCGGTCATCCCGGAACGAGCCCGTGACGCCGGAGCTCGGCTTAGGGCACCGAACCGAGAGTACCCGGCCGCAACGCACATGCGAAGTTTGCTTGGCCATCTGGCCTACAGCGCCGCATTGGCTGCCGCAGCCGAAGAGTTTCTACGCGTTGGCTGACCGCGCCGGCGAGCCGCGTCATCCTCAGTGAGGAACATGTATGAGAGACCGAGCACTTCAGGACTGCCGGGCATTCGTAACGGGCGCTAGTTCGGGCATCGGCGAAGCGATCGCCCGGGCCTTCGCCCAGGCGGGCGCGTTGGTTCTCGTCAACTATAGATCGGACCGCGAAGGCGCCGAGCGAGTAGTTGAAGAGATAAATACATGCGGAGGCAGCGCGATAGCGATTCAGGGAGACATGTCGATTTCTGAGGATTGCAGCCGGTTATTCGATGCGGCGGCGAACCAGTTCGGCGGCCTTGATGTCGTTGTCGCCAATGCTGGTATTCAGCGGGACGCCCCGTTTACAGAGCTGACCTTGGATGACTGGCGCATGGTTATCGACGTCAACCTGACGGGCCAATTCCTTTGCGCGCAGGAGGCCGTCAGGCGGTTTCGTAAACAGGGGCTTCGTCCCGACCGCTCACCCGCGCTTGGCAAGATCATTTTCACTAATTCCGTCCACCAAACAATACCTTGGAGTGGACATGCCAGCTACGCCGCTGCGAAAGGCGGACTGAAACTGCTCATGGAGACAATGGCGCAGGAACTAGCGGCGGAAAAGATCCGGGTGAATGCGATCGCGCCAGGTGCGATCAAGACGGCCATCAACAAGAAGGCATGGGAAACCGAGGCAGCGAGGGAGAAACTGCTCAAACTCATTCCTTACGGCCGGATTGGCGAGCCAGAAGATGTGGCCAAGGCCGCGGTGTGGCTGGCTTCCGATGACTCCGATTATGTCGTGGGCACAACCCTTTTCGTGGATGGCGGGATGGTGCTGTATCCCGCCTTTCGGGAGGGCGGCTAACCGTGTTGACACCACACATATTCGCCGAACCCTTGGCCGCGTCGAGCCGGCGTTCCTACGTTCCTATCCGAGATTACGCACTCATCGGCGACTGTCATGGCGCAGCATTAGTCGCCCGGGACGGCGGGATCGACTGGTGGTGCCCAGAGCGCTTCGACGCCGAGCCAGTCCTTTGGCGCCTTCTGGACGCTGAAAAGGCCCCGGTCTTTGAAATCTGTCCCGAAGATGATGCCGAGGTGGAGCGGGCCTACCTTCCCGATACAAACATTTTGCGCTCAGTTTGGACGGCGCGCGGCGGCCGAGTTGCGGTGACTGACTTTGTGCCGGTTGGCCGCGCGCCTGCTGCGACGAGCGACGACTATGTCACCCTGTCCGCTCCGGGCTGGCTGGTGCGCATTGTGGAAGGTGTGGCGGGCCGCATGACGATACGGGTCCAGTATCGTCCGGCAAAAGCCTCCTTCGACGGCGCCGCCTTGGACGAGCTGCCTCAGAGTGATTGCGCATTCGGTGCCGTCGCCCTTTACATGTGCGGAGGTGCGCCCGAGGGCGTCACGGCCGCCAACGAAGCGATCGAAGTCGCCGCTGGGGAACGGCTTGCCTTCGTGCTTGCGCCCGTATCGGCCGCGACCGCAGCCCCGGCCGGTCAGGCCGCTCGACTACTGCAGATCACGAGCGCTTTCTGGCAAGAGTGGTGCGGCCGCTGCCAATATAAAGGCCCGTATGGCGGGGCGGTGCGGCGCAGCGCGCTAACCCTGAAGCTGCTCACCTTTGCCCCGACGGGGGCCATAGTCGCCGCGCCTACCACGTCCCTGCCCGAGGAGCCGGGCGGCCAACGGAATTGGGATTACCGTTTTAGCTGGCTTCGAGACTCGGCCTTCGTGCTCCAAGCATTCGCGGCGCTTGGTTACAGCGGTGAAGCCCGCCGCTATTGCCAATTCCTACGCCTTTGCTGCGTGCAGACATTACCTGAACTGCAAATCCTCTATGGTATTCGCGGTGAGACGGAGCTCCGCGAACAAAGGCTGGACCATCTCGATGGGTATGACGGCAGCCGGCCGGTCCGCATCGGCAATGCCGCCTACCGCCAAAAGCAAGCCGATATCTACGGCGAACTTGCCGACTGGGCACTTCTGTATCATGCGCTTGGTGAGCCTCTCGACACGACGCTGACGCAAATTCTGCGCGGCGCCGCCGACTATATAGCAGTCCACTGGCGGGAGCCCGATCAGGGTATTTGGGAGATGCGCGGCGAACCGCGGCATCATGTTCACGGTAAGCTCATGGCATGGGTTGCCCTCGACCGAGCGATCCGTCTCCTGGGGCCAAATCCGGTCTGGGAAACCGAGCGGGAGGCCGTGCTTCAGGCGGTCCTGGGCCCCGGCATCGACCCTGAGGGCGGCTACTTTACGCAGGCTTTTGGGTTCCGGGAGCCAGACGCCGCACTCTTGCTGGCCCCGCTGCTCGATCTCCCGGTTCCGCCCGACCTTTTAGCCCGCACGGTGGATGCCGTGGAGAGGCGGCTACGCGAGGGCGACTACGTCCGGCGCTACCGGACCCCTGATGGGGTTCCTGGCGGCGAAGGCGCTTTTCTCATCTGCAGCTTTTGGCTAGTTGATGCACTCCTTGCGCTGAATAGAGCGGTGGAAGCGCGCTCGTTGTTCGAGAGCCTCCTAACTAAGGGCAATGATCTCGGCCTGTATGCGGAAGAGGTCTGTCCACACGACGGTGCGTTCCTCGGTAATTTCCCCCAAGCGTTCACGCATCTCGCTCTGATCAACAGCGCCATTCACTTGCAGCTCTACGAGAACAAAGGGGTGGAAGCCCTCGCTGGAACGCATGCCGATCGCGCGAAGCGAACGGCCGCGGCCCGTGAGGCCATCTGGCAGGACATCAACGGCGACGGCTCGCACACCAATTCGCGTGCTTCTGTCCTCGACTTGAAATCCACCATCTCGCCCGGGCGACCAGAACGCAGCGTGGCTGCATATGAGGATGCCGGGCCGGTTGGCGAACCTCGAAATCGAGGCGATGCAGATCTGCGCGCTGTGGTGAACTTTCCCAGCCCGCGCGGAGCGAAAACGTACTGTTGCGACTAGTGCGGCCAGCGCAGGCACGATGACGCTGCGGTCCATGCGGGTGTTCTCCCGGAAGTCACCGCCGCGTTCGGATGGTGGCAACACGCATACAAAATGGTGAACGACGAACAAGTAGGAGAGACCAATGGCCAACCAATACGACCTTATAATCATAGGAACCGGCACGGCGGCTATGGTCGCTGCGATGCGCGTGCGCGCCGCCGGTTGGAGCGTGGCGGTCATCGACCACCGGCCTTTCGGCGGCACCTGCGCCCTGCGCGGCTGCGACCCGAAAAAGATGCTTGTCGGCGGCGCCTCGGCTCTCGACCATGTCCGGCGCATGAGTGGCAATGGTGTTGCCGGTGACGTCCATATCGACTGGCCCGAATTAATTGCCTTCAAGCGCACTTTCACTGATCCGGTCCCGGAAAAGCACGAACACCGTTACGAAGAAAAGGGCATTCATACTTATCACGGCCATGCACGCTTCGCGGGTCGGAACAGTCTGACGGTGGACAGCGAAAATCTTGAAGCCCGTCACGTTTTGATCGCTGCGGGCGCCGAGCCGATAAAGCTGCACATTCCTGGTGAAGAGTATTTCGCTACCAATGAGGACTTCCTGGCCATGGAGCGACTGCCAGAACGGATCGTGCTGGTCGGTGGTGGCTATGTAGCGTCGGAATTTTCCCACATCGCCGCCCGCGCGGGCGCGCAAGTGACCATCCTTCAACGTGGCGAGCGGATGCTTACGCACTTTGAGCCTGAACTTGTCGGCTGGCTCATGGACAAATTCGGCGAGATCGGGGTCGATGTGCGCCTGCGGACCACAGTGCAGGCAATCGAGAAGAAGGGTGCGGGCTTTGTCGTTCGCGCCTCGTCAGAAAGCGGCGACACGACGTTTGAAGCCGATCTTGTTGTTCATGCGGCCGGTCGGGCGCCCGCGCTCGACGCGCTTGATCTTGAGACCGGCGGCATCGCGACGGAGAACGGCCGGCTCAAACTGAATGAGCACCTCCAGAGCGTCTCGAACCCGGCCGTGTACGCCGCCGGCGATGCGGCACAGCAGGGCCCCCCGCTCACTCCGGTCTCAAGCCACGACGGCAAGGTGGTCGCCGCTAACCTTTTGGAGGGCAATCGGCATACACCGGACTATCGCGGTGTGCCGAGCGTGGCCTTCACGATTCCGCCGATCGCTGCTGTCGGACTGAGCGAGGAGGAAGCACGTCAGCAGGGCCTAAAATTCCAGACCAAGTCCCAGATGGCGTCCAACTGGTTTACTGCCCGCCAGGCCGCGGAGAAGACCTATGGCTTCAAGGTGATGGTGGAGGACGACACCGGGCGTATCCTAGGCGCACATCTTGTCGGACCGCACGCTGATGAAGTGATTAATCTGTTTGCCCTGGCGATCCGCCACGACCTAACGGCCGACAATTTGAAGACGACGATGTTCGCGTATCCCACCGGCGCCTCGGATATCGGCTACATGCTCTGAATGCCTTTGCGTCTCTGTAATCATCGAGGACGGACGCATCTGGCTCTATTTCGTTGAAGGACGCCGAACTGGCACGCGCGGAGCTTCGACGCAGCTAATCGCTTCGTCGGCGATGCGCCAACCCAGGAGCGCGGGCGCAGACATGGTGAAGCTAGTCGACCAGCCAATCGGATGAAAATTCGGTATTGACCCTGTACTTAGTACAGGGTGTAGCAGTTCTAATGTGACGACCGTCAATGTGAACTAACGAGCAGCGCAGCACAGATGGCTTGGCAGCGCCACTAGCGCGGAAAGTGAGGTTTGATGAACGAAAAGCCAGCAGCGGGGCTTATGACGGCGATTGTCGTCGCGCCACTGGTCGCGCTTTGCTGACTTGGGCCGCTTTTTATCGGCTCGGCAGTAGGTGGTGTCGTGGGCTGGCTTAGCGGACAGGGTCTTGCATTGACCGCCGTGCTGGCATTCTTGGCCGCAGCCATCGGCTACGCCGTGATGCGTTGGCGCAGGGCTTCATCCAATCGAGTGGATGCCGGCCCGACTTGCGCATGCGATGTATCTGAAGCGCGGCAAGACGTCGAGCTTGATATCGTCAAGCCTGCGAACGAACGGCGGACCCGTTAATCGCAACGATTCGAGCGATCCGCAGCGCACAGTGGCGATCGCTCAGGCCGGACGATCATCCATAGAACTGGTACGCGCCAATCAAGGAATGCCAATGCCACTGGAAGATCAGCGACCTGACCCATTAAGAGCGGACCCTGCGGAGATGATCGAAGAATGCTCGGCCCTGTTGCCAGGGTTCAATGAGGTCGGGCTCATTCCCGCTGTCGCGACAGACGTCGCGAGTGGAGTGGTGCTGATGCTAGCGTGGATGAATGCGGAGGCGTTGAACAAGACGATCGAGACCGGCCAGGCCTGGTACTGGAGCCGGTCCCGCCAGCGTCTCTGGCATAAGGGCGCGACAAGCGGGCAGATCCAACAGGTCGAAGAACTGCGCATCGACTGTGATCAGGACACGGTCTGGCTCAAGGTGAGCGTCGCAGGCGACGGCGGCTGTTGTCACACCGGCCGACCCAGCTGTTTCTATCGCCGAATCCTGACCGGGTCGGAGGGTCCGACGCTCCAACGGCTATCCCACGCTCGGCCATTGTCGCGCTGAAAGGCCGCCTCAAAAATGAGGCAATAAGCTGTACATGCCCGTTGAGAACATGTTTGTGCACAGGGGCTTCAGCAAATCCTGCTTCCTGTGATCCGCGCACCTGTGCGGCACCTAGTACCTCGTCACAGAGATTATGATGTTCGAAGTGCGGGCGCGCAGCAGCGGCTCGAACGATGGTGACAAGTAGCGACCGTTAATCGATCAACTCGCACACCCGCTCTTCGAACATCCTTTTGGTGACGACGCCGATCTTCAATCCGAACACCTTCAGCGATCCGCGAATGCAGCCCTCGATCTCGTATTGTTGTTTGAGAAGCAGCTTGCGGGCGACGAGCAGGAAACGAAGCTCGTGACTCTCGGTGGTCTTCACATGCACAGGCTGGAACCAGCCCGTCCGCATCATCTGTGCGATGCCGCGAGCATCGTTCCGATCCGTTTTGTTGATCATCGCCGAGAGGTCAGCCTTCGCCCGCCTGACCTCGATACAGACGACGGGAAGGCCCGCGCCGGCAAGCCCGCTATAGAGCTATTGCGAGAGGGGACAGGCTTCCAGACCCACCGTCCGAAGCTCAGCCCGGTCGCATGAAGAAGTCGGTAAGCGCCGCAGAATCGCTCGCCACCTTGGCTTCTGCGACGTAGGCTCCAGCCTCGTCTACGATGCACACGCTCGTCTCGTCCAAGGACACGTCCAGCCCGGCATGATGCTTCATGATCGTTCCTCCTCAGGTCTGGAAGCCGCCCATCAGCTTCCATCGAGGGGCAATTGTACAGCTCCCACGCTGGCTAGATCGCTCGCTTGCCGATTATCCGATCTGCGAGCTCCCGCAACCACTCTCCTCAGCGCTCCAAACCTGCGCTCCTGCACGAGATTTGATGGTCGAGGGCGTGCATTCGCTAAGACAGGTCCAGATCCTGCGGCTGGTCGAACAGGCCGGGGATGAGGCGCGCGGCGTGCCGGCCGGCACGATCCGGATCTCCTGCACGGCGGCCTTGGGGGCCTTGCACATCAGCCGGCTGATCTTCGCCTTTCAGGACCGCTACCCCCGACATCGGAGTCGACCTCAGCCTGACCGACGAGCGCGTCGACCTGGGCCGAGAGGCGTCGACATCGCGCACCACCGATCTCTTTCACGGATGCGCATGAGAATCTAGGCGGCCATAACCAAAGCCGAACTCAGGGACCTAGATTTTGCCGAATGAGAAGGTGGTGCGGGCGGCCGGGGTCGAACCGGCACTCCTCCACTCGGAACTGGATTTTGAAGTGAATCTCGCGTACCACCGGGGTGAAATTCCACGGGCGGCGGCGCTTCAAACAAGAGCCGAAGGGTCGGCCGACGCTCCTAGAAGACACTTGCCCTTTGAGGCCACCCGTCCGATTTGCACGCTATAGCCCGATATTACCGCACACGTTCACGCGCGGGCTTCAAAGCGGAAGATCTATCGCCTTCTATCTCCACAAGAGCAAAGAAGTGGAGATACAGTATGAGCGCTGCCCCGCATGTCGCCCGCAGAACAATTCGCCGGCAGCAGCTACGAGAGATCGTGCCACTTGCCGACAGCACGATCTACGACATGGAGCAGCGAGGAGAATTCCCGCGGCGCTTTTATCTCACCTCACGCTGCGTCGTCTGGGACTTGGCAGAGGTCGAAGCCTGGCTCGACGCTCGACGCCGTGCCTCTCGGGCAAATACTGTTAAACGCGCTCCCAGTCCTGACGTGAGATTGCGCCGTTCGCGGCCCGTCAAACACTAGGCTCGAGCTCAAGCAGCTCCATCGTGGCCGGGAGCAGAGTCGGGACATACTTCCGCCCCAAGACCCATGCGTCCACCAGATTAGACCACTCCTGCATCATATGCCGGCGTTGATGCTCGTACTCCGCCTTGTTGTAGACACCACGCGAGGACCTTCCGTCCTCGTGCGCCAGGCACTTCTCGATCCAGTCGCTGTTGAAGCCGAGCTCATTCAACAGGGTCGAGCCTGTGCGTCGAAGATCGTGAACAGTGAAGGGTTCGAGTGGCAGCCCCTCCTTTTTCGCTCTGACAACGACTGCGGTCGTGATCCGGTTGAACGTCGCCCGCGACATCGGCGCGTCAGCGTCATATCGCGACGGAAGGACATAGCGCGAATTGCCTGCGCAGGTTTTCAGCGCGATGAAGATGTCGACGGCCTGCTGTGACAGATAGACGTTGTGTGCCTTCGACCGCTTCATTCGCTGCTTGGGTATCGACCAGACGGCGTTCTCGAAATCGACTTCATCCCACGTCGCGTCCTGCAGCTCGCTTTTCCTGACCATCGTAAGAAGGAAGAGCTTCATTCCCAGCCGTATAGTCGGCAGGGTCGGTACATGATCGAGCTGACCGAGCATGACGCGGATCTCCGCAGGTGATAGCGAACGATCCTTCGGTACGAAGGTCGCGATAGACGCGGGCCCAACTTCATCCGCCGGGTTGGCGACCTTCTCGCCATGCAAAATCGCGAACGCAAAGATCAGCTTCACGATATCCCGCACATGGACGGCCGTGGCTGGAGCGCCGCGATCCTTCACTTTCCCGCACATCATGCGGAGATCGTCAGGCGCGATCTCCGTCAGAAGCCTGTTTCGAAATGTTGGCAAGATGTCGCGTTCGTAGATCGAGCGCCGCATGGCGCTCGTGCTGTCGGCCATGCGCGACTCCTGGAACCACTTCTCGCCGAACTCGCCGAACCTCTTCGCCTCCTTCAATCGTCGCTTGTCGTGCTGCTTCTCTTGAGCAGGAGACCGTCCCTCTGAAATGGCCCGCTTCGCATCGATCAGCTTCTCGCGAGCCCTGGCAAGCGAGAGGCCATCTGGGCCATATCGGCCGAGCGTGAGCGTCTCGCGACGTCCGTTGAGGCGGTAGTCGTACCGGAACACGATCGCCCCAGACGGCTGCACTACGACGTACATACCGTCACGATCGCTCACCTTGTACAATTTATTCTGTGATCTCAGCGCCTTAATCGCAGTGTCAGTAAGCATGGGGGCCTCCAAAACCGTCTAAAAACCGGAGAGAGGCGCCGATTATACCGTCAGGCCAAAACAGGCGATGCTGAAGGCATGATTCCCGTTTTAAATCAGCCTATTAATACCAAAAAAAATACCGTCAGCAGCTCTCTTAGCTGTGACGGTATAGCGAAATTCCCGATCAAACAAGTTCCCCCATACCGTCTGCTATACCGTCAAATCGGAGCACTGCCCCTCGATAGACGGCGATAGCCACTGGCACAATTATCTTTATGTTTCAATGTATTATGGCGTGCCAGAGCGTACAAAAGGATACTACCGGAGGGGTAAAAATCATTCCCACTCAATCGTGCCGGGCGGCTTTGAGGTGTAGTCATAGACCACGCGGTTGATGCCCTTGACCTCGTTGATGATCCGGGTCGCGACGCGGCTGAGGAAGGCCGCATCGAAGGGATAGATATC